>Ga0299906_10000016_pt1 | contig 168649 bp, 130 predicted proteins | sample RVTome_14_FD_200259 | JGI IMG/M metagenome (GOLD analysis project Ga0299906, IMG submission 200259) | Soil microbial communities from uranium-contaminated site in the Upper Colorado River Basin, Wyoming, United States - RVT145D125 (version 2) ...
GTCCCCCCGGCGGTGCTGAAGCCGCCCCCGGCGATCAGTTCGGAGTTAAAGACGGTCAGGGCCAAGACGGTGCTGTTCATTCCCGTGCCCAGCGCCGACCACGAGGTCCCGTCCCAAGAGGCGATGTTGCTTGCAATGACATCTGCAACGCTTTGAAAGAAACCGCCGATGATGAGATCGCCACCATAGACGACCGCCGCACGGACCTCGCGATTTACGCCGGCAACGGTGTACCCGGGCTCCCAGTAGATGTCATCAGGAACAGAGGCGGCGTTCACGACGGATTGCGAGAAAACCGGCTCGCCTGTGATCGGGTCGAAAAAGGCATTGAGTCCACCCAAGTCGAGCGGACCCTCATACCCCGAGGCGCGCGCGGCCTCTAAGTCAAAGCGCCCGTCTCGAGCCAGAAAGTCGCTCACCGGTGGGCCGGTCTGCTCGGGCATGGTTGCACCCGGTTGATCGTGAGAATTGAGCTTGTCGGCTGCGTGAAGCTGTGGGGCAATGGCGGTCGCGAGGAGGAGACCGATTGCTGCGAGAAAGCGCTTACATCGTGTCATGCTGCCAGACTCCTGATAGAAGTTGAAACTGCATTGTAACAGTAATTGTGGACAGTACGGGTATTGCGGTGGGACAGGCGTTACCCCGGCTTGTCGAGCGCGGGCGCGGCAGACGCCGTGGTCACAGCGTACACCACACACGCACAACCCATCATGGCTGCCTCCTGAGGGCTATTCGGTTGTCACAGCATGGTCCCGACTGCAACGGGACCGGGGATAAGACCGGTGAAGACGTACTGCGGCGATACTTAACCGAAAGTGTTAATGTTATGTCAAGCGGATTTGGAACGGAGAAACCGCCTCACCGGTCGGCTTGGGGCCGCATCCGGGCAACAAAAGACGGCCGCGGCGGGGCGCCTGAGTGCCGGATTAGCGTGTAGAGTCTTCCGAGCCGGGAGTACGGCGACGGGGGCGATCCCGAAAGTGGTTCGGGGCGACCTTCCCGCGAAGCGTCCGGAGCAATCCAAATCTGGCGGGGTCGACGAGACTCGAACTCGCGACCTCCTGCGTGACAGGCAGGCGTTCTAACCAAACTGAACTACGACCCCGCGTTTGTGCTCTGACTGCGACTCTCGCGACCTTCCCGTCCGGAAAACGGGACGGGACGTTCTAACCAAACTGGTTCGGCAAGCTCACCACAAGTGAACTACGACCCCGCGTTAGTCCTCCAAGAACCGCCCCAATATGGGTCATCAGGGGGGGTGAATTCCAACGGATTTTTGGTGGGCGGTACTGGAGTCGAACCAGTGACCCCCTGCTTGTAAGGCAGGTGCTCTGGACCAGCTGAGCTAACCGCCCAATCGATCTCAAAGCGCCGGGTGCTACGATGCCGAATCCTGGGACGGCTGATCGGCGCTGTCGCGTCCCCGGTACAGGATCGCAATCGGGACAATCACGCAGTAGCCCACGACCAGCAGGATCGGGGCGATCGTGATGCCGCCCCGCGCCAGGTCCACGTACCCGAAGATGATCGCCGCCAAACCCGCCAGAAAGATCAGGTAGTTGGTCTTGGTGAAGGGGAGCGTCTCGTCTTTGCGCGCCCGGGCCGCTTTGCCACGGGGTGCTTTGGTGTCGACTTGAGCCATGGTCTGGGGTCCTCCGTCGGCCTGCAAACGCTTCAAGGAACGGGATTTCGGTCAGAAGTCAAGAGGGGGCTCAACGTGGGCTCCCCCCATCTGCTTGTTCTATCGGCTGTTACGGGGGGGATGTGATAGGGGATCCGACGGATACGAATTGATTGCATCCACCCCCATTCGAGCCGAATGTTGCGGGTTATGGGCGGGAGTCGACGACGTCAGCAGAGGAGTCCGCATGCTGTTCGTGACAGAACATGATGTTCTCAGCGTTGAAGTGAACGGACCCAACGACTTCCACCGGGGACGACATGTGACATGCTATGATCTGGAAGTCAAGTCATGGCCCTCACAGCAGCTCCTTGGCCAAATACGAGTAATCTTGTCGCATGAGGTAATGGCCGGAATTGGACACATCACTGCGGGGACATTGGACGCGCTCCTTAATGTCGCACGGCCCCGTCTTCGCCAGCGCGAGTTCGCCGCGGAAATAGAGGTGCTGACGACCAATATCGCGGAGCTGACCCGAAAACGAGTTCTGACGCCCGAAGAACTACGACACGAAATTCTCAAGCTACTTTGGCGAGTCTTCCAGGAACCCAGCCAGATGGATGTTGCTAAGTCCGATATCTGCCGTTGGACGGGTTTCTCGACTAATGATGTTTCACGGGCATTGTTCTACTTTGAGCGATCAGGGCTTGTGCGCGGATCTGAAATTGGCGGAGAAAGCTACAAACTTCAGGACGGGCAATTCCCGACTCTTGAAACAATCATCAGAAACGGGCCAACGACCCCTGTCACCCCGTCGGGCTTTTTCCGGAGAGTAGAACTCGCAGCCGCATTCGATACTCAGTACGTGTACGTGCTGATGTCTTTTCGAGAGGAGAAGAATCCTCAAAGCCGCTACTGGGACATCATAAAGCCGACGCTAGAAAGGTCACTGGGAATGTATTGCTGGAGAGCGGACGAACACCAAGACCAGGCGCGAATCACCGATCAGATATTCAGCGAAATCCTGCGTGCAGAGCTAGTTGTAGCCGATCTGACCGGGCTGAATCCCAACGTCATGCTCGAGGTCGGGCTCGCACTATCCAATCACAAAAAAGTGTATCCGTACTTTGACCGGACGCGAGGGGACATCCGTCCGCGACTCTTCGACATCAGCGATCTAAATGTCCGCGATTATTCTGATGATGAAGAGTACATGGTAAAGCTATCGGAAGTCCGCGTACGTTAGGTTCGGAAGTTGACTGCTCCGCTGATTCATCAGACGAAATCCCCCTCCAGCCACTCGCACCACAAGTGCAAACAGAGCGCATGCACCTCCTGGATACGCTGGGTGTTGTCGGAGGGGATGATGACGGCGCGGTCGATCAGCGGCGCGAGTTGGCCGCCGCCTTTGCCGAGCAGCGCGAGTGTGTGGCACAGAGCGGTCCGGGCTGCGGATGCGGCGGCGAGGAGATTGGGGGAGTTGCCGGAGGTCGAGATCAGCACCAGCAGATCGCCGCTTTTGGCGCGCGCTTCGATCTGACGCGCGAAGATTCGGTCGAATCCGAAATCGTTTCCCGCGGCGGTCAGGATTGACGGGTCCGAGGCCAGCGAGGTCGCGGGCAGCGGGCGGCGATTCGAATTCGCATCGAGACGCACGACCAACTCGGTCACGAAATGTTGCGCATCGGCCGCCGAGCCGCCATTGCCGCAGACATGGACATGATTGCCGCGTTGCAATGTGTCGCGCAACAGTTCGAATCCCTGCCAGAGCGAGTTGAATTGGGTGGTGAGTAATCGCTCGGTTGTCTGCGCGGTATCGCGCATTGCCGCCATCGCGGACTGTTGCGCCGATGATTGGGTGATCGGACGGTCGTTCATGCGTGGACTTTCCGGCGGGCATGTGTCACCGCGTCGGTCATCGCACGCAACAAATCGACCGAACGGTTTTCTTCAAGCGCGGTGCCGACCACGACAAAGTCGGCGCCGGATGTCGCGGCTTCATCGCATTGCTCGACTGTGCGGATGCCGCCGCCGACGATCAGCGGGATGTCGATCTCGCGTTTGACCGTGGCAATCACCGATGGGTCGATCGGCCGTTGCGCTCCGGACCCGGCTTCGAGATAGACAAACGCCTGTCCCATGTATTGCGCGCACAGGGCGTGATGACGGATCGTGTCGGGATCGTCCTCGGGCAGCGGCCGTGTACGGCTCTGCCGCGCGACCGATGTTTCTGCGCCGGTGTCGATCAAGAGATACCCGGTCGGAATCGGCTCGATGCCGTAGTCGCGCACCAACGGCGTGCCCTTGACCTGTTCGCCGACGAGGAAATCGGGATTGCGTCCCGACAACAATGTGAGAAAGAGCACGGCATCGACATACGCCGACACTTGCGCGGCCGATCCGGGAAACAGAATCAGCGGCAGGCGGGCGTGATGACGCAGCAATGCGACATTGCGATCGAACGAACTGTCGCACTCCTGCGAACTGCCGACCAAAAACGCGGCGACGCCGAGGTTGTGCGCCTGCGACCAGCGCGGATCGGGATGGGCTGGATCGATGCGGTCGGGATCGATCAGCCAGAGAAAGCCGGGACCGCTTTGGCGCGCATCGAGGAGATGCTGGTGGATGGGGCGGGTCATCTCTTCACCATCGCGCGCAGCGCATGCACAAACTGCTGCTTTGCGTCATCCCACTTCTCGACGTGGACGATCTTCCCCTTGGCAAAATCAGGACGTCCGCCGCCGCCGCCGCCGAGCAATTGCGTCGTTGCTTTCAACAACTCGCCGGCGGCGATGCCGCGTTTGACGGCGGGCGCACTGACGGTCAGCACGACGTGTCCCGATCCGGTCGCGACAATCGCGACCGCGGCATCGGGGCGGGTCTTGGCTTGATCGGCAATCGCGATCGCATCGTCGGCTGAGCCGTCCGCGAGCCGGTGGTAAATCAAAGTCATGTCGAGATCTTCGAGCCGTTCTGTCGGCAGTGATTCGGTCGCGCCGGAGGCGAGCTTTTGTCGCAGTTGCGCCAGTTCGATGCGCAACTTGCGCACTTCCTCGACGGTCGACTCGAGTCGATCCAGCACCTTGTCTGGTGACGTCTTCAGCGTGACGGCGGCGCGCTGCACCGCGGCGCTGTTGGCCCTGTCGAATGCGTACGCTTCCTCACCGGTGATCGCTTCGATGCGGCGAATGCCGGCGGCGACCCCATTTTCCGATGTGATGCGAAACAAACCGATCTCGCCGGTGGAACGGACATGCGTGCCGCCGCACAGTTCCGATGAATAGTCGTCGATTTTTACGACGCGCACGCGGTCGCCATACTTTTCACCGAAGAGCGCAGTCACCCCGGCGGCGATGGCTTTTTTGTAATCGGTTTCGTATGGCTCGACCGGCGTGTTGTTGAGCACTTCGTGGTTGACGATCAGCTCGACCTCTTCGATTTGCTCCGCTGTCATGGGACCGGTGTGCGCGAAGTCGAATCGCAGCCGATCCGGTGCTACCAACGAACCCTGCTGCTTGGCGTGCTCACCGAGGACGGTTTGCAATGCCTTGTGCAGGAGATGCGTGGCGGTGTGATTGCGCTGGATCATGCGACGGCGCGGGGCATCGATTGCCGCTGTCACGGACTTGCCGATCCAGTCTTTCGCCATCCCTTCTTCAGTTTGGCCATGATGGATGATGACGCGGCCCGCTTTCTCCATGCGTTCAACCCGGAAAGCAAAGTTGCCGTTATCGGAGATCGTGCCGACGTCATCGACCTGGCCGCCGGCCTCGGTATAAAACGGCGTCTGTTCGAGCACCAATGCGGTGCCGGGCTCGTCGGCCCACAACAGTTTCGATTGGAGCGATGTTGCACCGTACACAAACACCGATTGCAAATCCAGACTCGCCGCGAGCGATCCAGTGTGATCTTTGAATCCGGTCTGCGCGCGCGAACGCGCGCGTTGTTCCGTCAGCGCTTTTTCGAATCCCGCGCCGTCGACACTCAATCCCCGCTCTCGCGCAAGGACCTCGGTCAGATCGAGCGGGAAACCGTATGTGTCATAGAGCTTAAACGCCTCATCCCCGGGAATGACACCGTTTCTCGCCAACTTCCTGACTTCGGCAAATCGTGCCAGACCGGCATCGAGTGTTTCGGCGAAGCGAATTTCCTCCGATTCGATGACGTGCGCGACGTGGTCGCCACGTTGGCGCAGTTCCGGATACGCATCGCCCATTATTTCGACCACGTTCTCGACGAATCGGTGCAGGAACGCTCCATGAAATCCCAGCGTCGTGCCATGCCGGGCGGCGCGCCGCAGAATGCGACGCAGCACATATCCCGCGCCTTCGTTGCCGGGCATGCCGCCGTCGGCGATGGTGAAGACCAAGCCGCGCAAGTGGTCCGCGCAGACGCGATGGGGGATGCCCTTCGGTCCGGGGTCGTAGGCAACGCCGCTGGCTTTCGCGAATGCCTGGATGAGCGGCTGGAACAAATCGGACTCGTAGTTGGAGAGCTTCCCCTGGACGATCGCGGCGAGCCGCTCCAGTCCCATGCCGGTGTCGACTGAGGGTTTGGGCAATGGCTTGAGCGTGCCGTCGGGCTGACGATCGAATTGCATGAAGACCAGATTCCAGATTTCCAAAAAGCGGTCGCCGTCGTCATTGACGCGCGCGTCCTTGCCGAACTGCTCGCCCAGGTCGTAGTGAATCTCCGAGCAGGGTCCGCACGGTCCGGTGTCGCCCATCGACCAATAGTTGTCTTTTTCGCCGAAACGCAGAACGCGATCGCCCAGTTGCGGTGCGATCATGCGCCACAGCTTTTCAGCATCATTGTCATCTTTGTAGACTGTCGCGGTCAGGCGTTTGGGATCGAGGCCAAGGGTCCTGGTCAGGTATTCCCACGCGTAGGCAATCGCCTCTTCCTTGAAGTAGTCGCCGAAGGAGAAGTTGCCGAGCATTTCGAAAAAAGTGTGGTGGCGCGGGGTGAGACCGACATTCTCCAGATCATTGTGCTTGCCGGAGACGCGGAAACATTTCTGGGAGGAGCAGGCGGTCGTGTAGGGTCGCTTTTCCTGTCCCATGAAGACCGATTTAAACTGGTTCATGCCGGCATTGGTGAACAGTAGCGAGGGATCGTCTTTGATCAACAACGACGACGACGCAACAGTCGCATGGCCGCGTTCGGTGAAGAATGACAAGAATGATTGGCGCAGTTCGGCGGCGGTCATGGCATCAGCCCCCATACAGTGGATCAAGTAACGCCGAATGCTCCCCTGGGGCAAGATCGGCACCGGGCCGCGATTTGACCTCTGCCGAGAGTTCTTGACACGTAGCCGTGCGACGGCTCAAACCTATGCGGACAGTAACCACAAGGAGACGAGAATGGATCTGAGTTGGGGATCGCCAGTCGGATTGGGAGCGGTGTCGGCGGGCTTGGGGATACCTTTTGGGGGACTGAGCACCGCCAGCCGCAAAGGGGAAATCGTCGGAGTAGGGCTGCACGCGCTGGCGCGGCCTATGCCCAATCGGGAAAATGCTCGCGCAAGACGGCTGCGATGTCATCGTAGGCAAAGCCGCGACGCGCCAGCAGGCCGAGCAGACGGTTCTTGATCTTTGCCCGGTCGGCTTTGGGATCGGCCATGCGCTGCAGGCGGGCATCGATTAGTTCGCGCAACGCTTCGCGTTCCTCGTCGCGCGAGAATTGTTCCACCGCGTGGTTGACCGCCGTCTCGGTAATGCCCTTTTGGTGAAGTTCGTATCGGAGCGCGGCGCGTCCGCGCGGGGCGATGCGTCGTCGGGTGTTGACCCACGATTCGGCAAAACGGGTGTCGCTCTGCATCCCCTCGTCCTGCAGCTTTGTCAGCACTGTCTCGATCACCGGCTTAGGAAAGCTTTTGCGCCCAAGCGCCGTGACCAGCTCGGCGCGTGAGCGTTCACGCCGCGCCAACAGCGAGATCGCCGCTTCACGCGCGGCGACAAACTGCAGTTCGTGCAGCCGTTCAGCGCTCAGTTGCTCCTTCTCGACAACATGATGCGCGAGGATTGCCTTGCGCGAGAGTTCGAACGCGTAGGTCCCATCAATCTCGACACGCAGGCGTCCCTTGCGATAAGGATGGGTGTTGAGGGCGGTGATCGGAGGCATGAGATCGAATTATCTACGGGCTTCAATGTCCGTGGCACCGGATTACTTCAACACTCCGCTGATTGCGCGTACGATGGGGATGAGTGCGAAGTAAGTGACCAGCGCAATCAGCACAATCACGGCCAGCACCTTGGCGATCTTCGATGCGATGTGCTCTTCGATCGACGTCGGGAAACCGGCCCGCTCGAGGATCAGAAACGGAATGCGAATCACGAATGCCGGAATGTCGACGATCCAGTTCCACGGCCGCACGAGCCGCTTGAAGGCGAGTGCTTTGAAAGTCCGGGCGGCGCCGGTATAGATGTCGATGGTGTCGAGGATGCGCGGACGGCTGACTGTGCGGCGTCCAGTATCTTCTTCGACGATAGAATCCAGCGGATCAACCGCCCCGGACGCCGTCGCACCACCGACGCCCGTCTGCACGCCAAACGTGGTCGCGTGGAGCTTGACTTCGGGCAGGATGCGATTGATCGCGGTTCTTACGTCGGCGAGTCGCGCGCTTTCTCCCAAATGCTGCAAATCCCAGTACTCGACCGCGAGCTTGCGGAGTTTCAGGAAGGCCGCCTCTGCGGCCCTGGCCTCCCAGTAGGTGGCGCGGAGGGTGATCTGTTTGGGGGTGCTGGTTTCGTGCATGGGACGTGGTGTGGGGGCGTTTTTAATTGAATTGGTGCCACGGGCCTTTAGGCCCGTGCTTTAGGTGATGATGTCCATCCTGAGATCAAATTGTGCCCAACCTGCCCAAAACCGAGCACTTGACCACCGCCAGCCTGTCGAGTCCGATACCAGTCCGGCGCGAATCGGGTTGTTGTGAATATACTCTGTGAGTTGCGCAATCCGACTTACATCAGTCAGGTTTTCGTCGAACCCGGGACCGGCTTGCCAGAACCGTTCGACGTCAACGTCATTATGCCTCAGCATCATCTTGGCCCGATATCCGACCGGAAACTTGAGATTATGGAGAAACGCGGCGATGGAGTATGAGTCGTTTGTTGATCTGACGATCAGGTGAATGTGATTGGGCATGAGTACGTACGCGCCAATCTGGAATCTTGTTTTGGTTCTGATCGAAGCAAGCTGTTCCAGGAACATCAGACGAATTCGGTCATCATTGAGCAAATTCTCTCTTTGGAAACACGAAAACGTCAGGCCATGGGCGTGGCCGGGGATGTCGTAGTGACGGATTCGCTTGCGAATCGAGGCTGCCGTTTCCATGCGATTGTCGTCACGGGCCTGAAGGCCCGTGGCACCGTCTCTTCGCTGATGTCGACACAAGGGGAATGTCGTGTGGTATTTATCGAACGACAATGGCACGGTCAGTAAGGCGAAAGCCCAATGCACAGAAGGCAGCCTCTACTTCGTGGTGACTTCCTCGTGCGGTTGTACAAGTGACGTGCTTCCCGGATTCCTGCACCCTGCACACTGCATAAGTCCATTCCCTATCATCGGACGGGCGAATCGGGCCTTCGATATTGAACTCCCGTGCGTCGTTGTCCTTAATGATCATCCACCATGGCCTGTGATCTCCGATTGCTTTTGTACGTTGCTGGCCCCGTGGCATCCGTCCCCCTTTCTGAGCAAATCAATCAAACTCCGTTCAACTCGAAGAGTTGTGGTGCCACGGGCCCTATGGCCCGTGCCAAACTTCGTGCCTTACTCCTCCGCGACGCGCGCCGTCTCAGTCTCCTGCTCGCCGGAGGGCATCGCGGTGGCGGGGACCATCGTCAGTTGAGCGCGGACTTCGCCGTTGAGCTTGGTGAAGGCTTCGGGGTTGTCGCGCAGGTAGGCAATGGCGTTGTCGCGTCCCTGGCCGATGCGTTCCTCGCCATAGGAATACCACGCGCCCGACTTCTCGACAATCTCCAGCTTGGAGGCCAGGTCGAGCAGGTCGCCGTGACGCGAGATGCCTTCGCCGTAGATAATGTCGAACTCGGCCTCACGGAACGGCGGCGCGACCTTGTTTTTGACCACGCGGACCCGTGTGCGCGCGCCCTTGACCGTCTCGCCGTCTTTGATCGTGGCGATCCTGCGGATGTCGAGGCGCACGGTCGCATAAAACTTCAGCGCGTTGCCGCCGGTGGTGGTCTCGGGGTTGCCGAACATCACCCCGATCTTCATGCGGATTTGGTTGATGAAGACAACGGAGGTTTTGGATTTGGAGATGGTGCCGGTCAGCTTGCGCAACGCCTGCGACATCAGCCGCGCCTGCAATCCCATTTGCGGGTCGCCCATTTCGCCTTCGATCTCGGCGCGCGGCACCAGCGCCGCGACCGAATCGACCACCACCACGTCGATCGCCCCGGAACGGACCAATGTCTCGGCGATTTCCAACGCCTGCTCGCCGGTGTCGGGCTGGGCGATCAGCAGGTTTTCCAGATCGACTCCGAGTTTGCGCGCGTAGGTGGCATCCAGCGCATGCTCGGCATCGATGAAGGCGGCGTTGCCGCCGGTCTTCTGCGCTTCGGCAATGATCTGCAGGGCCAACGTGGTCTTGCCGGAAGATTCGGGACCGTAAATTTCGATCACGCGTCCGCGCGGGACACCGCCGACCCCGAGCGCGTGATCCAGCGAGATTGATCCGGTGGAAATGGTGGCGATGTTGGTGTCGCGCGCGTCACCGCCGAGGCGCATGATCGCCCCTTTGCCGAACTGCCGTTCGATCTGCATGACCGCGGTTTCCAATGCGCGCTTCTTGCCGCCATCCGTGGCGGGAGGGGCTGTTTCGAGTTTCGATTTCGCCATGACGATGCTCCTTTGCCTGCTCCGTTCTGTCTGTTCTGAGGTTTCGCGTGCCTTTCGGTTTCGATCCGTTCGACTGGCGGATGATAGAAACAGCAAAAGCAGCAGGCAAGCGAAAACTGAACATTTGTTCACTCTGCCTTGAAAGAAGCCGAATCCAAGACGGAATATGTTGCCCCTTGGGGACTTAGGACAGATTTCATCAGGTCGATTTGGGCGATTTTGACGGTCGGAAAGTGGTAATCGACCTGTTTGGCGGCCTCGATCAGACGCTCGATTGAGGCGGGCTGCCGCAGGCGGGCCAATGTCAAATGAGCCGAAAAGGCGCGTTTTTCTCTCTCGAATCCCAGACGGCTCATCTGGAAGTCAATCGCTCTCGACACGTCGCCGAGCGCCTCGGCTCCCTGCTCGATCCCGATCCAAAACACACGGGCGCGGGTGGGATCGGGGAAGGCACCACACTGCCCCATAGACAGTTCAAGTGATTCGGTCGCATCGACCGCGAGCCGGATCCCTTTCATGATGGCAGGGATACGTGTCTCCTGCACCTCGCCTAAGAACTTAAGCGTGATGTGGGCGTTGTCGGGCTGCACCCAACTGGCTGGCGGGCCGATCGGCCGCAGACGGCTGAGTATTGTCCCAATGCCGCGTTTGATGTCGGCGGGGAGATTGACGGCGATGAAGGTGCGCATGGGGGGAAGGATGCGCGGACCGGATCAGGATGTCACGAGATTCCCGATTCTGACGTCACTCCGCGTACGCCGCAACATGTTTGTTCGCCGGCACACGGGGCCATTGAGTCACTTCAGGTGTGGGATGACGTCAATCAACTGATACGTGTCTCCTTCGATCACGAAGTAGAAACGCCAACCCCGGTTGACCCTCGCCTGCCAGATGCCTCGTTTGATGTCATACTTCTTGGCCCTGAGTGACGGGTGGCGAAGATTGCCCATCAAGAGCGTCAGGCGGCGCTCGATGGCGCGTCGAATTCCCGGCGGCGCTTCCTCGTAACTGCGTCGAAAACGCTCGGAGTAGACGAGTCGCATCTACTTGCGTCGGGTTCGGCGTGAGCCACGCAGAGATTGTGTTGCTTCCTTCGCTGTAGCGTAGGGTCCATGAACCCTGCCCTTATTGATGTCTTCGAGACCCTCTGCAAGGCGCTTCTCGATCAGTTCCTTGGGAGTCAGGATGAGCTTATCCCCCTTGAGCTCGACTTCGAGATAGTCCCCCGCGGTCAGATGGAGCTGGTCGTAGACCTTCTTGGGGATGACGATCTGCCTGCTGGTACCAATTTTGACTGCTGACACGTTGCTCCTCCGCTGCATTTCATCGTGAAACCATATTTCCATATAAACATACGCACAGCACACTTTGTGCATGGTGTTTTCTGATGACTGAATCTGCCCAGGCGAGGACGCCTGGGCTGCACATTGGCCGGAGTCGTAGGGCGGACCAAGCACGTCCTACAAAAGCCGCCCCCGCAGCATGTTGAGCGCCGCCTGGGCGGCACGGGCGCGGATGACTTCGCGATCGCCAAGAAGGTTGAAGCGTTTGGTGGAGACTGAGTCGCCCTTTATGGCAGTTGCCAGCCAAACAGTGCCGACCGGCTTGTCGGGGGTGCCGCCGTCGGGACCGGCGATCCCGGTCACCGCAATGCTGCAATCGGCGCCGCTGCGGGCGATCGCGCCTTTGGCCATGGCGGTCACGACTTCTTCGGACACTGCTCCGTGCTTGGCGATTAACTCAGGATTCACCCCGAGCATGTCGGTCTTGGCGCGGTTGTCGTAGGTCACATACCCGCCCCAGACATACGCCGACGATCCGGGGACATCGGTGAGCCGTTTGGCGATCAGGCCGCCGGTGCATGACTCGGCGAGCACGATTGTGAACCCGCGCTGCTGGAGCATCCGTCCGACGACCACTTCCAGCCCCACATCGTCTTCTGCATAGAGTGATTCGGCGACCAATGGACGCGCCGCATCGGTGAATCGAGTCAGGAGCATGCCAGCATCGGGACCGTGCGTGGTGAATCGCAGTCGCACGCCCAATTCCGAGGGCAGGAACGCGACTTCGACCTCGGGGTTGTCGGCCATGACACGGGAGAGCGTTTCATACAGCCGCGACTCGGGCCAGCCGACGGTCGACCAGGTGATCGTTTGTGAGTGGGTCTTGGCTTGTGCCGCGATGCGCGGGATGATCACATCGCGGACCATCGGCTCCATCTCGCGGGGCACACCGGGGACGGCCACAACGGTTGTCCTGCCTTCGGTCAGCACAATGCCCACCGCTGTGCCGTACTCGTTGGGGATAAACTCGGCGTCTTTAGGCAGGAGCGCCTGCGTGTCCAACAGCGGCGTGATGGTGCGGCCGAGTTTCTGATACCGCGCCTTGAGCGCTTCGAGAATCTCCGGATGAAAGATCAATGGACGTTCGAAGACGTGCGACAATGCGTTCTTGGTCACGTCATCGTTGGTCGGCCCCAGGCCGCCGGACACGATCACCCAATCGGCGCGCTCGATGCACTCGCGCAATGTCGCGACAATAATCTCGTGTTGATCGGGGATCGATGTCTGCCGTGAGAGAGTCAGTCCCGCGCGCGAGAGTTCATCACCGATGAAGAGCGCGTTGCTATTGAGCGTGCGCCCGGCGAGCAGCTCAGAGCCGATGGTGAGCAGTTCGATAGTCATGCTGTGTCAAAACCACGCAGGCGTGAACAGGAAGAGCAGTCGGCAGGCGACATTGGTATACACCCCTGCCCCGATGTCATCGGCGGTGACGCCCCAGCCGCCGGGGAGCGATTCGAGGCGACGGCAGGGCCACGGTTTGGCGACATCAAAGATGCGAAAGAGCACGAAGACCGGAATCATCATGTGCCAATGAGTCGGCAAACCGAGCAGGGCGACAAATGCGCCTGCCCATTCGTCGATGACGATCCGTCCGGAATCGTGGCCGAACAACGGCTCGGCGCGTGCCGAGACCCAGACCGACAGGACGATCATTGCGACGGTCGAGACGAACATCAGAGCGTCATTGCCGGTGCGCAGGATCCCCCAGCCGACCAGCACCGCCGGGATCGAGCCCCAGCTTCCCGAATAGGGACGGATCATGCCGCTGCCCAAGCCGGTCGCCAGGAGCGCGACCATGGGATTGCGCGACCAGGGGCCGGGAGCGCTCTCCGACACCCGTGCAGAACTCTTCGTGACCTCGTGTGACACTAGTCCCTTTGTTGATCCGTTGGGGCACCCATTCGCTTCGCTCAGGACAAGCGGCGCGCCGTGCCCTTAATGCTGTGAGGGCACGACACGTCGTGCCCCTGCAAAACCCTGCAAATCATCGTGCCGCATCCTACTTCAACACGCTCTTGACCAAGCTCAGATGACGCACGAAATAGTCGATGCCGGTGATGACCGTGACGAGCATCGTGATCGTAACCAGAATATCGAACACCAGCATCGTTCGAGTGCTCTCAAAGATCGTCCAGTGGTGTCCCAGGGGCACCAGCATCGCTTTCAAATAAACAAATAACAGGATCGCGCTGACGGTCACCATCTGCAACGCGGTTTTCAATCGCGCGCCGAACGAGGGTACGATCAGTATGCCACGATACGCCGCCAGCGAGCGAAAGCCGGTGATGAGAAACTCGCGGGCGATGATGACGATCACCATCCAGCCGCGGACGTACCCCAAACCGACCAGCGAGATCAGCGCGGTCGAGATGAGAATCTTGTCGGCCAACGGGTCCATGAACTTGCCGAATCCGGTGACCCGCCCGCTTTTGCGCGCCAGATAGCCGTCGCCCAAATCGGTCAGCGCCGCAACGACGAACACAATCAGCGATGCCAGCTTGGCACGGGTGTCGTCGATTAATATCAGCGCCATGAAGACCGGCGCCAACGCGATGCGCAACAGCGTCAGTTTGTTGGGAAGGTTCATCGGCTCCGGCTCTGCCGCGGAAAGCTACGGTACCAGACGCCATCAACCCAAGTCAATCGAGGGGACGCTTGTCGGATTCCTGTGGAACGTCTTGACAGTTGGGTCCCGTGCGGCCACACTCGCAGACAGATGAGCCGATCTCCGACGCCGCCGCCACGGTTTGATTGGTCCGCCGAACACGCGGGCCTGAAGCGCGAACTGTCCCGTTTTCGTTCGCTGTTGGCGCGCTCGCTCCCGGCACGGGGAGCGTCGTCGCCATGGAAACGGCGCTTCGAGGAGCTGCGGCACCAGTGGGAACTGTTGGCGCAGCGCCTGGAGGGGCGTTGGGCGCGCGGTGCCGAATCGGAGATTGCGCTGGACGCCGAATTGGACGTGTCGCGACGCGAACGGCTGCAATTGCGGACGCTGGTTGAGTTGGACGAACGTTTCGATGCGGCGGAATCGGTAGAAGCGTGTCTGACGGAGACACTCCGCGCGCTGGCCCCCGTCATCGCCAACGACGGCGCGATGATGAACCTGCACGACATCGTCCCCGACGGGGGCCTGCGTGTGACCACCGCGCGTCCCGGGCGCCGGGCCTGGCCGCTGTCGTCGGATCTGGAATTGTGCGAGCATCTGCTGGCGGGGGCGTCCGACGGGCGACGCATCGTCATCGAAGGGCGTCCAGTCGGTGCCGATGCGCGCGCGCACGGCCGTATGACGCATTGGCTGGCCGTGGGGATCGCGCATCGCGACAGCCACTACGGGTCGCTGGTCATGGGACGGCGCCTCGGCGCGCACCCCTTCGACGAAGATGAGATCGCCGTTGCCGAACGCATCGTTTCGCGGCTGGGACGTGCCTTGGCGTCGCGCGTCGGCGCCGGAGTGCGCGCGCTGCCCGGTATCGGCTTGCGGCCTGAGGGCTTCGATCACCTGCGGGGGGAATCGCCTGCGTTGCGGCAGGCGGTTGCACTGGCGGCACGGCTGGCGGCATCGGACGGGCCCGTTCTCTTCGAGGGGGAGATCGGCACCGGACGCGAAACGTTGGCGCGGGCGATTCATACGCGTTCGGCCCGGGCCGGTAAACCGTTCGTGGTGCTGCGCGGCGCCGATCTGCCGCAACCGCATGTCGCGGAGCGACTCTTCGGTGTCCATCGGGTTGAACCGGATGGCACGGTCACGGATCGGCCGGGCGATCTCGAACTGGCCAAAGGCGGGTCGCTGTACATCGACGAACTGGCGGCGCTCGACAATGTGTTGCAGGTGCAGTTGGTACGACTCCTCAACGAGCTGACATTCGAACGGGTCGGCGAACGCAAGGCACGCCGCGCCGATATTCGCCTGATGCTGGCGACCACGCAGCATATCGAGGACGCGGTAACGCACGGCCGCATCCGCGAAGATCTCTTTTATCTCGTGCTGGCCGGTCGCATCGCGCTGCCGCCGTTGCGCGAACGCGCCGGCGACATCGTGGAACTGGCGCGACGATTTGCGATCGAGACGGGACATCGCGCCGGCAAGCGCATCGACGGGATCGACCAGGACACGGCAGCGCTGCTGCTGGCGGCCTCCTTTCCGGGAAACATCCGCCAACTGTCGCAGATCATCGAACGCGCGGTGTTCATGTCCGGCCGACCGTTGATCGGCGCCGGCGATCTGCCGGAAGACTTCGCCGCCGAGGTGATCGCGGCGCCCCTGGATACGTCGGACTGGATCGAACAGGCCGCGCAGGGTGTGCGCGCCTCGGTCGGCGCCGGGCGCGGCGGCGACTACGCGGCGTTTCGCCGCGTGCGCGCCTCGGTGCAGCGCGCGCTGTCGGCGGCGTTCGTCGCCTCGGTGCGCAAAGCGGTCGGACCGCAGCCGGCGCGCGCGGCACGGCACCTGGGCGTGCACCGCGCGCAATGGTGGCGTCTGATGCGCGACGCGGAGCCGGAATCGGTCGCGCCGGCACAGGGCGACGACGGCGGAGACGATGATGCACAAAAACAGTAACATCTTCGTTACTAACAGCGAAATGGCCGTACCGCCGCTGCCCCCTATTGATTCTCCCGCCCGGCCACTCCGCTTAGGTCAAAGAGTAACACTTATGTTACAAACCAGCGTCTCGGATCACTTTTTTGCTGAAAAAAATCTTGCTGGTGTCCGATGACAGGATCATGCTGGTGGTGTCGCCCCAGTAAGTGGCGATGCGCCAACAAGATTGCCCGCTCCAGCCAAGGGGCATCGCTTGGCGGACTCCGTCATGAAGAATTCAGACCTCGGCACGGCCGACCAAATCTACCGCAGCGGGATCGAAGCGGCCCGTCAGGCCGACTCCAGAGAAGTCCCCGTTGCCACGACCGCGGCGGCCATGGTCGGAGCGGCACTGCGACGTTGGGCGGGGCCGGTCCAGGCCCTCTCCGGCGGGACGGTCTTTGAAGCAGCCGGCCGTCACGGGGTGATTGTGACATCCGCCCGGGAGCCGTTGCCACCCGACCCGACCGGGATCATGCAACGGCGCCAATGGATCAACGTGCATGTGATGAGCTTCGGGTCGCGCACGCTGCATGTGCGCACGATCGGTGCGCCGCGGCCCGGACGTGAATGAGGCAATGATCTGAGGAGATCTTAGGCAACCAACCGACGGTACACTTAGACACCGCTAAGGAGGTGAAAGCCAGATGCCAGTGAAACGCAGAAAGACCGCGAAGAAGGCGACGACGCGTAAGCGTCGCACCACGAAGAAAGCCACCGGTCGCAAGACCGCGCGCAAGGGTACCCGTAAAACCGCGAAGAAGGCGACGACGCGCAAGCGCCGCACCGCCAAGAAGGCCACCGGCCGCAAGAGCACACGCAAGACCGCTCGCAAAGCCGGAGCACGCAAGGTCGCGCGTCGCAAAACCGCACGGAAAGCGAGTTCGCGTCGCAAGCAGACCATGATGATGATGTAAGTCATCGCCCCGCGCTGCGGGGTTTTCGATCAGCCGGTCCCGTGGAGGATGCCGCGGGACCGGTTCTCTATTGCAGCCAACTCTCCCTGCGACACAAGCCGCAACATACGGGTCCTGCGACAACGGGCACGGCCCGTCGTGCCCCCACAACCGATCGGCGCCTCCCCGGTCGAGTCTGTGATGTAGTCGTACGGCGTCGACTCTCGTATCTTCCACGACGCAACTTCTCAGGGAGGAGACTGATGACAAATCGGCAATTGCTTGGTCTGGTGGTCGCTGTACTGGCACTGCTTGTTTCCGCTGAAGTTCACGCCGACACCGTCCGTCCGGTCTCGACGTACTCGATTGTCGCGCGCGACTCGGCCACCGGCCAGATGGGGGTGGCGGTGCAGTCGCACTGGTTTTCGGTCGGGCCGATTGTCCCCTGGGCCGAGGCGGGCGTCGGCGCGGTCGCGACCCAATCGCTGGTCAGGATCGACTACGGTCCTGACGGGCTGGATCACTTGCGCGCCGGTGAAAGTGCGGCATTGGCGCTGACCGCGATGCTGGCCGCCGATTCGGGGCGCGAGGTCCGTCAGGTGGCGATCGTCGACGCCAACGGCAACGTCGCAGTGCACACCGGCAAACGGTGCATCGCCTATGCCGGGCACATTACTGGGCGCGGCTTTTCGGTGCAGGCCAATCTGATGGCCGACTCGATCGTCCCGACGGCAATGGCACAGGCATATCGCACGGCCACGGGCTCGCTTGCAGAACGGATGCTGGCCGCGCTGGAGGCGGCCGAAGCGGTCGGCGGCGACATTCGCGGACGGCAATCAGCGGCGATCCTCGTCGTGGATGGGAAACGTCACCCGCAACGCTGGCAGGGAAAGCTGATCGAGCTGCGCGTGGAGGACCATCCTACGCCACTGGTCGAATTGCGTCGCCTCTACGATCTGCAATTGGCCTACGATTGGATGAATCGCGGCGACGTCTACGCCGAACACAGCCAATGGGATTCGGCCGCGATCGCCTATGGCAGCGCTGAGAAACTGGCGCCGCAGATCGCCGAGATTCCCTTTTGGCACGCAGTCACGCTCACCGCCGCCGGACGCATCGAAGACGCGCTGCCGGTTTTCAGGCGCATATTCGCAAGCGAATCACGCTGGGTCGAGCTGCTGCCTCGCCTAATCCCGGCGGGATTGCTGCCGGTTGATTCGACGGCGCTGGAGCGGATTCTTAAGAGCGCACCGTAAACCTACTTCAGCAAAACCATCTTCTTCGATTCGACGTGACCGTCGGCCACGATGCGATACAGATATACTCCGGACGACAGCGCACGCCCACGATCATCGGCGCCATCCCAGACAACCCGATGCGGCCCGGCTTCCATCTCGCCGTCGATTAGGTTCCTGATGCGTTGGCCGAGAATGTTGAACACCTCGACGCGAGTCCGACCGGCGGTCGGCAATGAGAACGAGATCGTCGTCGCCGGGTTGAAGGGGTTGGGATAGTTCTGGCCCACACTAAATGCAGACGGCTGAACCGCGGCAACTTCTTCAAAAGCAATTGGCGCGCGTTTGCCTACTGGGTCGTACGTAAGCCATGGTGTATAGTCGATGGAACCCTCAAACAGTGAATACGATGGGGAGGTTGTTCCCCACCAGTTGCCCTCGGCCTGAAGGAGCGCGATCGGTTCACCTCCGCCAGGACCCAAAGGACCCTCCCCCGACTCCCATACGCTCGTGGCGAAGCATGTGGTGCTGCAGGCATTGTTATAAATTGAGTTGAATCCGCTGTCTGGGAGATCTCCCAGGTCAGACCAGCTGCCGTCTGAGAAGTATCCCACCGAATCGTAGTCAACGATCTTGGAATGTCGCATCTTCAGCGGGATCATCTGCTGGACCTTGATCCCGTACGGGGAGTAGTCCCCGTTGGCGTTGGAATCGGCCACAAACTCGCACGAGTCTACCTCAGTCGGAGTGCCCGCACGCAAGTGCGCCTTCGAGAAGTAACCATTGATGTCCGTCCGCATCAGATTCAGGGTGTCGGTGCCACTCTCGCCGGGCGTGGTATAGATGCCGTACTGCGCAGAACCCTCAATTAGGTTGTCCGAGAACGTCCCTGTCGTTCCAATGGCATAGATACCCCAAACACCTGCCTCGACGTGGCAGCCGTCGATGTCGGCATCAGCATTGTAGATGTATATGCCGGTTGAATCCACGTCAATGAGCGTATCGTTGAGTAGTTGTACGCTCTCGGCGAGGGAGAATCCATGCCGACAGTTTTCAATACGAACGCTTGCTATGACATCGTTCTCCGCCCCCTCTTCGTATCTAACGGCGATCTCGGCATCAGTAATGACAGCACCATCGCCCCAGTCAATGCTCCCACCCGATTGGACGATTATGCCTCCCCAACTGCCCGCTCCTGAGGATCGGCCGACGAACTTCGGACGTAGAGCGCCGCTTCCTTCCAGAATCAACGTTCCAGCGACCGTGAGCGACGCCGTATCACACTCGATGATCGTGCCCGGCGCCACCGTAACTGTCACTCCGGAGGGAACCGTAACCGAACCCTTCAGAACTGCGCCCCGAGCCCATGTAGTATCACTCTGTAGCGTTCCGCTCAGATAGAGAGGGATCGGCGCGACGTACACTTGATAAAGCCCTCGTTGCCAGCCTTCGGGTCGATGACGGTTGTCATGCCAGGCCGCGTACAAGAAATCGCTGTTCGAGGCGATTCCTATGTACTCCCCCATATATCCCGGCCGCTGCGGTACCTCACAGGGCGTAAACTTCACCTCCCCGACCCGAAAGTTCGTGAAGTCCTGACCTCCATTCACCGATCGCGCACACCACACTTCCATCAGGACGTTGTTCGTCTCATCACTGCGGGAATCATAAAACAAGACATTGATTCCGCCGTATGGATCGACCGTCACCGCCGGCATGAGCTGATCGGTATCCGTATCATCATCGTTGACAATCTTCGGGTTGAGCGTGTCGGACCAGGTGTCGCCGCCATCGCTCGATTTGATCATCATAACATCCGGGTAGCCACCGCGGTTATCGTTCCATATGACGTATATGGCCCCACTCCCCCCACCAAATGTATCGACAGCCATGACTGGCTCGGTCCAGAGTTGATCGATCTCACCATTGTACTTCGTCACACTCTCAACTCCTGAGACACTGACAATACGCTGCGGCGTGCCCCAAGATGCACCCCCATCGGTTGATTTGTTGAAGCCCAGTGCTGTTGCAGGCGAACCGGTTCCGCCACCTTCCCGTATTCGCCACGCTGCATACAAATCTCCGTTCGGAGCGACTGCAAGCGTCGCACTCGCGCTTTCACCGCCGGACTGATGGATTCCTCCGCTGACGTTCTCATATTCCTCAAAGTTGACGCCACGATCGATTGATCTCATACTGCGCACATTGCCTGTTGCATCGTTCCAAGATACATAAATATAGTTAGCGCGGCTGCCGGGATTGTGGTCTATAGCAATTCGTGTAAAGTCCTCCCCAGTTCCACTGTGAACTGTCACAGGATTCGGCCAATCCGATTGGAGCGAAGTGCGTTTACTAAGACGCACAGTGTTCGACGCTGGTTCACCCGTCCCCCCCGAGGTGTAGAAGACGTGATAAGCATTGCCGAGTGTATCGAATGCTCCATACGGGTCGCGCCCCTTGTTGTTAGAACCTGGTACCTCATCATAATCCCACAAACCACCGGCATCGTTTGAAAAATAAGTCCCCTGATCCAAGGACCTTGGGCCGTTCAGATTTGACCCGACGAGAACCCTGTCCGGATTCTTCGGGTCAATCGCGATCGCGACTTCGGTTTGGTTCACGCGGTTATCCACGTAAAGATGAATATTTTCGTAATCGCTTCCCACGAGCGTCGCCTCATCGCATGGCGGATACGGATCATAGGTGTAGAAGAACCAGTTCTTGTTGGGGTCCGCGAGGAGGCATCCATCCTCTGCCCGCATGCCCACCAGCTGAACATAGATGTCAGCGCTATCCGGCAAGGTCTCCTGTAGCTCGAAGATCGCCAAGTCAGTTTCACCTCCCGAGTGAACAACGCCCTCCACGCAGTGCACTGACAAACCGTAACAACCCACTTCCTGACTGCTGTACCACACAATGAATGTCTGCTCGGTAATCGAGGACGTATCCATTGCCCGACTGAAGGTCACTCTGATTTCTGCCAGATCTGCCGGGACGTTGACTTCGCCCGTCCCAGGTTCACGATCAACGACCGTGGGACTCTCGCACGTGTAGAATTCCCAAGTGAAAGGGGATTCCAGGGTGTCACCGAATATCGATTGAATCGCGGTCGTCAATTCCACATACACCGTTTCGGTCGAGGCATAGAGCGAATCGGGTACAAAGATGACGCTGTTCGTCATTGTATCGAATTCGAATGTACCGGTAATGCCGCCGGAGATTGACCCAGTGGCCAGGAAAGTCGTGTCGTTTAAGGTGCTCGTGTCCATCGGCATGCTGAAGGACGCTGTAATGGTCTCGTCCGACAGCACTGCCACTGCGGAATCGCCGGGCCAGATTGAATCAACGACCGGTGGATCGGCATACACTACGGCGCGACCTAAGATGACAAGCATCACTGCCATTGCCCATGTCGCCAAGCCGCTAACAGGCCTGAGTGCCCTGAAACAGCATTCCTTGCTACGCATTTGTTCCTCCTTGAATGGGTGTGCTATGGGCAGGGAGTACAGAACGCCTGGGCGGGAACTCCGTTGCGAAACGCGACATCGACCAGTGCGATCACGTCAAACACGTTCGTAACGCCGTCGCAGTTTACGTCACTGCGAACGTATGGGCATTGAGGGAAGGGGTCCGTCATCGGCGCCGCAGACCGAAACGCCACATCGACTGCCGCGACAACATCGAACACGTTGGAGAGGCCGTCACAGCCAGGATCAGCGAAACAGTGACAATAGCAATCCTCGCCAGGCGGGATGCATTCTCCCGACTCTTCACAGTTGTAACATGTATCTCCTTGGAACACTCGGAAGATGATGGCGTGATTGACAGACGCAAACTCAGACGCGCGATTCTGATCAATATCTATAGTGTACCATCGAACGAGGCTTCCGAAGTCGTCAAATCCCCAGGCACAAGTGTGAATGAACTGTCCGGTCAACAAATCCCACTCCCACTGCCGCTCCATGGGGTAGAAGTGCATAACCAACTCCTCCAGACCATCACAGTCAGTGTCCGCTGCCCAGCACGGGTGAATACCGGTCGCACCGGTCTGCTCTTGGAACGTGTGGGCGACGACAAACTCGTTGTCATCGACCGCCTCCAACAGTTGGTAGCGAAACCCGAGTTGGCTGGAGGAGTGCCCGAGCAGGGCGTATAGCTTCCCGTCCGGTTTAGGACGACAAGCTACCGCAGTGGCGTTGCCCCCCCAGGCCGTGTCGGTGATGACCCCTATGTACGAGAGTCCCGTGGCCTGCCACTCGAGGAGGCTGTAACCAAAAATGTTATTTCCCGATATGAATTCGACCCTCCCATCCTCGTCGAAGTCCCCAACGGCAGGGTACCCGGCCGCGCTGTTCGGTACCGGTATATCAGACGTCGTGACGAATGTGCCCAGTGAAGTGTCATAGTCAATTATCACGGCCCTTCCAACGCCAAAGCTGTGTGGATTGACATAGATTTCAGAGTACAGGTCCCCGTCGATCTCTGTCAGCACCGGGTTCATTTCGATATTGAATCCTGGCCACCGCCAACTCGCTCGCAGAGTCCAGTCGGGACCCGAATGTATCAGGAGCTTGTCGCCCCACTGTGAGACAAGCTCGACGCTTCCATCCAGATCGAGGTCCGCGGCGATCAGGGGGACCGCTGAGTCGATGGGGACATCTACCTCTGTGTGCGTGACCAGTGAGTCGATGTCGTGGCGGGCGATGCCACCGAGCTTGCGGATGTAGAGTTCCCAGACCTTCCGGGTGGAATCGAAATGAGGTGCAATCCTCTCCAATGTCACGGGAAAGTCGAGAATCGACGGGCAGCTCGCAGAAGTTCCGGCGGGAGTCGTTCGCACAGTGTGTGGGAAGTTCTGAATGCGTATTGGAGAATCTTGAATGGCGCACCAGTCTGGAACTATCCCGCCTTGGCAATGTGTCGGGTCACACAACGGAGTCGACCGCAAGGAAGAGATTGTCCTCACGCGCTCATCTTCTGTGCGGGCGCTCGCTCCTGATCTCGCTGATGATCCAACAGACCGACCGTTAAGGTATGCGAGCAGCGCAACCGTGAGAATCGCTGCCCACAAGCCATTGGAGTGCGAAACCTGAGGATAGTCATTCCCCGTCAACCCTATCGTGTCGGTCCGAGACGACTTCAATTACGACTCCTGGCTGTGAGGGACTCCAACCCAATATATCGGCTGATTGCGCCTATCCAAGCGGAAACCAGCCCGGGGACCATAGTCTGACAATACCTGACAATTCGGCATGGGCTGAGCACGGGCGCGGCCACATGCAGAATCCCGCCGCGCGCGGAGACTCAGAGCAGCGCGGCGGGTCCGATCGACAGGAGATTCGTTGCTGTCCTTACCGTCCCAGCAGCGCTTCCGCCTCGACGACCGCATTCATTTCGTCCATGAGGATGTGTGTCAGCGCGTGGACGAAGACCGTGTTGCCTTTGACCAGCGGCAGAATCTTGCGGTACGAATCCGCGGCGGTGCGCTCGGTCTTCAATGCTTCCTCGAGCATCGTGCGGGTGTCGGTCGTGTGGACGATCGGAGCGGGATCGCGCGTCGTGACCGCTTCGCCCCCCAACTGACCGATGATGTCGCGCACTTTGGCGGCATGGCCGAATGACTCGGTCGCTTCCTCTTCGAAGTGGCTCTTGAGCGTCAGGGAATCCAATCCCTTCAGGTAAACGGCGTAGTGCGCGTACATCGCCTGCGCGCGCAGCTCCCAGCCGAGCGCTTTGTTGAGCTTGGTGATCGCCTGTTTCTTACCGGCTGATGACGGGGGCATCGGAGTCTCCTCACTGCGAATCGTGGTTTGACCTGTAAAGGCGGTCCGCCACACGTGGTCTGAAAGGTCTATCGCATTGACCGCCAACGGATAGTGCCGTGGGCGATCCGGTCCTTATGGTACCTCCGTCCCGCGCTCAAAGCAACGGGGTGCGTCATGAGTCCTCGTGCGTCGGGTCGTTCCGGTGGCGGGGCGACGTTCCACACGTTGACAAAACTCCAAATCACGCTTACATTTGCAGGGCATTTATGGTCGGGGCGGTCCGGTTCCTCCTCACCACAAGTGGGCCAACCTGCAGTGCGCGTACTTTACATCAGTAACGGTATTCCCGTTCCGGACGAGAGGTCCATCATGGCGGTCTGCCCCCGATTGTTGTTGTGTGGTCTTGTTGTAGTCATCTTTGCCATTCCCGCCAATGCTGAAGTGGGGCCGTGCGACACATTGCCGCCGCGCACGGTCATCGCCTTCGACAGTATCGCCTCGTTTGACGGTTACACTGAAGGGAACGACTGCTGGGGCTGGGTGTCGCCCGGCGGCATCGAGTATGCCATCTACGGCGCGCGCGGCGGGCTGGCGTTCATCAATCTGAACACGATGCAGGAAGACGACTTTGTCTCCGGCCCCAACTGCATCTGGCGCGACATCAAGTCGTACCGCAACTATTGCTACGAAGTCACCGAGTGCGGCCCGGGGCTGAAGATCATCGACATGAGCTTTCTGCCCGACAGCGTGCACGTGGTCGGGACCTTCACCGGCGGCTCGACCCGTTCGCACAACCTCACCATCGACACGGCGAAGGGATACGCGTACCTCGTGCGTCAGAACTATTCGGGATTCCGGGTGATCTCGCTGGCCAACCCCGAATCGCCCGCCGAACTGCCCGGGGTCAACACCGGCGATGCGCACGATGTCTATGCGCGCAACGATACGGTCTGGGCCGCCGAAGGATGGGATTCGCAGTTTTCGATCTGGGATATGAGCAACAAGTCGTCCCCGCAGATGCTGGCATTGGTCACGGTTCCGGGGCAGGGGTACCTGCACAACATCTGGCCGATGGACTACATGCCGTACGTGGTCACAACCGAGGAAACCGCCGGGCACACAATCAAGATTTGGAACACCGCCGACCTGCAAGACATCTCGCTGGTCGCGCAATACCTCGCGCCGTCCGGACTGGCGCACAACGCGCACATCGTCGGCAAGTATCTCTTTCTCTCGCACTATGAGTCGGGCGTCGTCGTCGTCGATCTGACATTCCCAGAGTGCCCGGTGGAAATGGCGCGTTTCGACACATTCCCCGATCGCGAGTTATCGGGCTACAACGGCTGCTGGGGAGTCTATCCGCACGCGGGCACCAATCGCATCTACGCCTCGAACATCGAAGGCAGCATCATGATCTTCGAGACCGACATTCGTGTGGTCGGATTCGGCGGTGGTCCTCTGGTCGGCGCAGCGCCTTTGAGTTCGTCTTTTCTCAGCTATGCGCAGGGCGATATTGTCAGCCAGACGTGGGATTTCGGCGATGGTGCCTTCGGTAACGGCACCGTGGGGGCACACGCGTACGGGCCGGGGATCTATGACGTCGCCCTGGATGTGACGTTTCCGGAGAGCACGACCACGATCGGATACGCCCATTATGTCACGGCGCTGGCGGAATCGCTCACGGTCGAAGATGTCGCGTTGATGCCGGGCCAGGCCGGGTACTGGGAGGTCGGGCTCATCAATCACGTGCCGATTCTGGAAACGACGATACCGGTCTCGATGAGCGGTGTGCCGTCGCAGGCGGTGTTCGACTCCGTCAGCCGTGTGGGGACACGCACGGAGTACTTTGAAGTTGTGACGATTCCCTATGACAACCACGCGGGCGGGCAGGTGTATGTCCGTCTTATCGCCGATGGCGGGGGCGGTTCACCGCCCTTGGCGCCCGGAACCGGTCCGATTTTGAGGGTGTACTATCATCTGCTGCCGACGGCTTCGCCGGGGTCGGTGCTGACTCTGTCGACGGACGATTTCAGCGGTCCGGTCGGTGGTGGGATTCAACTGGATGCGAAAACGACGACCGCCGCGTTTGTTCCATCGCCCGACGGGGGCACGCTGACCGTGCTGACGCCGCCGTGTGAGTGTCTCTGCTACGGCGACCCCTCATGCAACGGCGTCGTCGATGTGTTCGATGTTGTCGAAACGGTCGATGTGGCGTTTCGCGCGGAATCGCCGACGTTCGACTTCGGCTGTCCGTCCGCGCGCACCGATGCCGATTGTGACGGTCTGACGAACGTGTTCGATGTGGTGGCCATGGTCGACGTCGCGTTTCGCAGTGGCGATCCGCAAACGACGTTTTGCGATCCCTGTGAACTATAGACGATATTGGGCCCTGCCGACGGACTGTCGGTGATGAGAGAGGCAGTAATGCTCCGACTTTTCTTGATCCGGATGTTGTTTCTGACGATTCTGTCACCCCTGTTGTGGATGCCGACTTCGTCGGCCGTGGCGATCGATTGCGACACGCTCCCGCCGCGTCCCGTCATCCAGTTTGACAGCATTGCCTCGTTCAATTACGGCGGCGGCAACGATTGCTGGGGGTGGGTCGCACCGGACGGCACCGAGTACGCGATCTATGGTGCGAGCAACGGTTTGGCATTCATCAACGTGACCACGTTAACTCAGGCCGATTTCGTGACCGGGACATCGTGCACGTGGCGCGACATCAAGACCTACCGTCACTATTGTTACGAGGTCAGTGAGTGCGGCACCGGGTTGAAGATCATCGACATGAGCTTTTTGCCCGACAGCGTGCGCGTCGTGACCACATTCAGCCCGGGTGTCAGTTGCCACAACCTCAACATCGACACGGCGAGAGGATTTGCCTATCTGGTAAGGCCGGGATACAACGGTTTTCGCGTAATCTCACTCGCCAATCCCGAATCCCCGGCGGAGTTTTCCGGGGTCGGCGCGTTCGACATGCACGACATGTACGCGCGCAACGACACGGTCTGGGCGGCAGAGGGCAACGGTCACTCGTTTTCGATCTGGGACATGACCAACAAGTCGCAACCGACGCAGATCGGCTTCGCCCTCATTCCGGGGAACGGATATGTCCACAATATCTGGCCCACGGCCGATGGACGGTATGTCGCAACCACCGAGGAGACTGCCTTCAGGACCGTCAAGATCTGGAATACCGAGAATCTGGGAAACATCGGTCTGGTTGCGGAGTATCTGGCGCCGAGCAACCTCGCGCACAACGCCCACATCGACGGGAACTACCTGTTCATTTCGCATTACCAATCGGGCGTTGCCGTCGTCGATATCCGCTATCCCGAATGCCCCGCCGAAGTGGCCCGCTTCGATACCTACAAACCCGGAGAGTCGCCGGGGTTTCAGGGATGCTGGGGTGTTTATCCGCACGCCGGTACCGGGCACATTTACGCCTCGACCATCGAGGGCAATCTGATGGTCTTCGAAACCGATATTCAGAACGTCAACTTCGCGGCGACGCCGACCATCGGCTCCGCGCCGTTGAGCGTCGATTTCACCAATCTGTCGGCGGGAACGATTCTAGCCCAGGTTTGGGACTTCGGCGACGGCGATACCTCCACCGCGTCATCTCCCACACACGTGTACCAGGCGGGCGTGTACAGTGTCCAACTGGAGATCGAGACCACAACCGGCAGCGGCCAGACGATCAAGCCGAATTTCGTGACCGCGCTGGCGGAGACAACCGTGATCGGCGATGTGTCGGGGCAGCCGACCACGCAAGTGGCCTGGGATATCGATTTGACCAATCACGTTCCCATCACCGAACTGGTCATACCGGTCAAAGTTTCTCAGGTCCCGACGTGGGCAACGCTCGATTCGTTGTCAAGAGTCGGGACGCGCACCGCGTATTTCGAACAACAGCAGAATCTGTTCAACAACAAGTTCTTCGGTGAGATGGTAGTTCGGCTCAAGGCCAATAATGGCGGCGGCGCGCCGCCCCTGCCGGCGGGATCGGGGACGGTGTTGCGCGTCTGGATGACGCTGAAGTCGGTTGCGCCTGCGGGAGAAACCATTACACTGTCGAACGACGACACTCTGAGCGGACTGGCTCTCTCGGCCAAGACGTACTCGACAACGTTTGCGCCCGTTGCCGATACCGGGATCCTGACGATTCTGACGCCGCCGTGCGACTGCCCCTGCCACGCAGACCCGGTCTGCGACGCCACGCCCGATGTGTTCGATGTTGTCGCCGCCGTTGACGTCGCCTTCCACGCGAGTCCGGGTGTGTTCGATCCGGCCTGCCCGAATGAACGGACCGATGCCACCTGCGATGGCCTCACCAATGTTTTTGATGTCATCCGGTTTGTGGACGTCGCGTTTCGCAGCGTTGACCCGGCGACGGCGTTTTGCGATCCCTGTCTGCCCTGAGCGACTTGTCTCGCACGCAGCAAAGGGAAACGTAAGGCTTCATTCTGCGCGACGGCCACTTATCCGTCGCAGGGGACATTTACCCGCGTGAAATGAAACGGCGTCGACCGGAACGGTCGACGCCACTGTTGCATTCCGGAGAGTCGTGCCGGCGGTATCAGTTGACTGTTTTCCAATTATCGATCAGCGCTTGCGAGCACGGCTGACGGCAGGGGATGAACTCGTCACGCTCCAGTGCGTACCCCCAGATGTTCAGCATGGTTGAGTCCAGCGACACGATCCCGTCGCGCGTGACCTCCTCCGGCGGCGGTGCAAACTCCGCCAGTTGATCGAAGATGCGGCTGCGCGCCTCGGGTCCGACTTCGGAGAGGAGTCGCCAGAGTGTAAACGCTTCGCAGGTTCCGGCATCGGCCAGCAGCGTATCGAGAATTGGTGCGGCATCACCGGCATAATCGTATTTTGACAGGATCTCGCGGAATTCATCCGACGCGCCGGCCCACAATGGTGTACCGGGGCCGTCTTGTGGGCGTGTTTCACACAACGCACCGGCGGGGACGACGACTGCGCGTCCCTTCCATTCGAGCGCGACCTCGCCGAATTCCACGCACACGTAGCCGCGACCGGTCGAATCGACGCTGAGCGTGTAGACGCATCCCAGATCGACGGCGACCGCTGAGGGCGTCTCCACGAAGAACAAACGCGGCGGCGCCCAGATCGACGCGTGCAGGGTCCCGTGGGCCAGTTGCAGTCGATGTTCCTTCGGGCCGATGTTCACCACGCGCAGACGCGAGTTCGGCTCCAGCCGCACCTTGCCGATGTCGCCGATCTCGATTAAGGCAACCGATTCCTCCATTGTCTCCAACCATTCTCCCTTACGGATGGCGGAGTGTCCGCTGACCTGCGTGAATCCTTCCCCCGCGTTCCCGGTCAGGCGTTGCACGGAGTAGTTTGCGCCCGGCCGGGACTGGCCGGCGATCCAGATCACCAATGCCGCGGCGGCCGCCAGCGGCAGGATGATCCACACCGGTGCTGAGCGCCGGGGTACTGGTCGTGTCTTCGGCGTGTAACGAAAGCGGCCCAGCAACACTTCCAGCCGTTTGATATCGGGATCGGGCTGCCCCGACTTGTCCCACAAATAGTCGTTATGCTCGTTCATGGTTCACACCCAGTTTCTCGCGCAGGAGTTGCAACCCGCGGTGAAGATTGACACGCACCGAACCGTGCGACATCCCGGTGCGCTCGGCGATCTCCGGACCGGTCAGCCCTTCGACCACGCGGAGTGCCAGGGGTTCGCGATACGCTTCCGGCAGCGCGCGCAGGAGTGCCAAAACCCGCACTGCTTCGTGCGCGTCGGTCGAATTGTGATCGACGACCACGTCCATATCGATTTCGTCGGTTTCGCGTCGTTTGCGATGATGATCATTGGCGCGGTTGCGCGCAATCGACAGAAGCCAGCCGCCGAACGATGCGTGGTCGCGCAGATCGCCGAGGCGGCGCATCGCACTCAAGAACACCTCCTGCATCAAATCTTCGGCGTCCGCGCGCTGCACACGGGCCAACAGAACGCCATGGACCATCGAGGCGTAGCGTTCATACAACCGGCCGAACGCGTCACGGTCACCGGCCGCGGCGGCTGCCACCAACGCCGATTCGTCGACTGCGATGCGAACGCGCGCCTCTGCCATTCGTCGAAGGTGTCTGACCCTAAACGCGAAATCAACGGCGTTCGCCGGCATCGATTGCGCCGTAGCGGGCACGCAACCCCTCCAGGGATGTTCGACCGTCGCCGAAAACTGCGACAATGTTGCGGGCCAACGGCGTGTTGTCTTCGGTGCCCTCGATAGCACAGCGCAGGTGATCCGTGAATCGGCTCTCACGCGGGTACGCGGTGACCACGGCGCAGGCGAAGTGAAACTGCGGATCCTCGCCCAGCAAGGGCTCCGCCCGACGCAGCAGGTCGTAGCCGCTCACGTTTTGCAGTGACGGCAGGGCGGGCGCGCCACCGAGCCAATCCGGCAGTCCGGGCGACCGGCCGCCCAGTTGTTCGCACGTCGCCAGAAGATAGCCGACGTCGAACTGCAGCAGGGCGTGAGCGCGATTGTCCGCTCCCTCGCGCAGTTGACGCGCCAACAACTGCATCAACAGGCCAGCGCCGACACCGTCGATCTTCTTCGCGTAGATCGACGCCCGTCGCAGCGTTTCCATGCGGACAAGGATCGGAGCGCTGGGGGACAATACATCGAGCGTTTGAACGACAATCTCCTCCGCGGACAGTCCGGACTGAATGTCCGACCAGGATTCTTCGCCGAACGGGATCGTTTGGGCATCGCCCAGGTCGAATCGGTGGCACAACAGCGGCGGTCCGGCGAACGCGGACAGCGCCCCGAAAACGACGATGGCAACCGTGGAGATGGCGGTCCCGGCATTACCGTGTCGGCGTGTCATTGTCCCTCCCTTGGTCTGTGCTACGACAATCGGACTAATCACTGCCTGCATCGAAAGGACGCGGAATCGAAGATTACTGTTAACCATTGATATCCAGGCAGCGTCTAAGAGATCAGACGGTCGATCAGCAACTCGGCGTAAGTCACAAGGGACGAGGAGGATCGGATGTTCAATCTCAGATTGGGGGCCACTCTATCAATGCTCGTTATGGCAGTGCCAACCGGGGTTGGCTCCATTGAAGCCCTTGCGGCGACGCCGGATGCCGATGCGTGGGTCTGCCCGCCCTGTCGAGGCGATTGCGACACACTGCATTTTTCTGAGGCGGGGAATTGCTCCGGATGCGGAATGCCGCTGATCCGTCTGCGCGACATTCTGCAGGTGGCGTTGGTCCTGTGGGATGGCGCCGAACTGCTCGATTTTGCCGGACCAGGGGAGGTTTTCTCCGCGGCCGGGTCATTTGCGGCAGAGGAGGGGCGCTCGACGCGTATCTATACCGTTGCCTCAAGGCCGGGGAACGTGGTGAGTCAGGGGTTTGTCACCATCGTCCCCGAGTACACCATCGCCGACTGTCCCGATCCCGATATCATCGTTCTGCCCGGCGGCGGCGTTCGCAATGCCACCGATGATACGGCGATGATGCGTTGGATCACGCAAGTCGTCTCCACCGCCGATTACGCCATGTCGGTCTGCACCGGAGCGTTCGTTCTTGGGAAAGCCGGCGCTCTCGACGGTCTGCATGCGACCACATGGTATGGCGCAATCGACGATTTCCGGCGCGCGTTTCCCAATACCACCGTGCGCGATAGCGTCCGTTTTGTCGACAACGGACGCATCATCACGACAGAGGGGGTTTCTGCGGGAATCGATGGAGCGCTGCACCTGGTGGCGCGCATTTTCGGCGACGATGTCGCGGCGCTCACGGCGCGATACATGCAATATGATCGCTGGGATCCGGAGGCCGGATTGGTGCGAGTCGCACCGGGGAATTAGCCGCCGACGGCGATCATGGTCGGACGGCCGAGAAACGACGGATCTTCGAGGCGGTGCGCCGGCGCTTTCGTGCGCCAGTAGCCGGCGAGGGAGTCCCGTATCTCGTCGTTATCGGCGCCGCCGCGCAGCATCGCACGCAAGTCCAGTAACGTTTCCGAAAACAGACAGTTCGCAACGCGGCCGTCGGCGGTGATGCGAATGCGCGTGCAATCGGCGCAAAACTTGTGTGTCATGGTGGAAATGAAGCCGATGCGGCCGGGACGGTCGGGCAGCGTCCACAGCTTGGCGGGCGCGGCCGAATCGCCGTTGTCGATCGGACGCAACCGCGGGCCGAAATGGTCGCGGAGCTCACGCTCCGGCACCAGCATGTCGCGTGAGTAAGCAACCTCGGCGGTCGGCATAAACTCGATAAAGCGCACGTCGACTTTGGGATGAAAGCAGAGGCCGGCGAGATCGTCGATTTCATCGTCGTTGATCCCACGCATGACGACCGTGTTGATCTTCACACGTCGGATCCGAGGGTGCTCCAGGCAGGCGTCGATGGCGGCGCGCACACGGTCCAGGCCGTGACGGCGCGTAATTCGCACAAAGCGCTCCTCGCGCAGCGTGTCGCAACTGATGTTGACGGTGTCCAGCCCGGCAGCAATCAAGGCATCGAGATTCTCTTCCAACAGGTACGCATTGGTGGACAGCGCGATGGTTCTGATGCCGGGCATATGTCCAATCCGCGCCATGAGCATCGCCAGTCCCGGACGCAACAGCGGCTCACCTCCGGTGAAGCGCACCTTCCGCACACCCAGTGGCGCCAGGATTGCCACCAACCGAACGATCTCGTCATCGGAGAGTGCGTTGGGACTGATGCGTCCGGGTTCGTCGTTCTCAGGGGCACAATAGAGGCAGCGGAAGTTGCACCGCGCAGTGACCGATATGCGCAGGTAACGCGGACGGCGCCCGAAACGGTCGACGCAATCGACCGTTCCCATTCGGGATTTGAGGGTTGCCGACAGCATCGCGGACCACATACACAAAACCGACCGTCATGGCGAATCGTTGCCGATGTCGATCGGTCGCAAACGGTGGATAATCTCCTTTGCCAAACACGGGCAGGCCGGGCGGTTACCCCCCCGACCGTCGAGTCCCCGTCGCCCCGACTTTATGGCGGGGTCGGGCGGGGTTCGGAGTTGTCACTATAGTATACGCGCCGAATGGCGATCTGGCAAATGACTCAAATGATAGTCCGCTTAACTGCTGCGTCGTCCCTTGGGAACCGGCACCAGCATCGAGACACCGCTGCGGTAAACGCGGTATTGTTCGCCGAAGACGCTGATTAAGTCCCGTTCCTCCAATTGGATCGCCACCAGGATGTATCCGGTGGTCATGATGGAAAAAAGCAGGTGCCCCATCGTCATATGCGGGGTCGCCCAAAACCCCAGCAGAAATCCCATGTAGATCGGATGGCGCACGAACTTGTAGAAGCCCGGCGTCGCAAATACCGGCGGCTGGAATTCGTGTCCTTTGAAATGAATCCAAACCTGCTTGAGCCCGAACAACTCAAAATGGTCAATTAGAAATGTAGCGATCAAGAGAATCGCCCAGCCCATCCAGAAGACGACATGCAGCGCCGTGATCCAGAACGGGCTTTCGATCTCCCAAACGGTCTCCGGCAGCGGCTTCCAAAAACGCACGATGAGCCACAGGCAAATGCTGGCGGCCAGCACATAGGTGCTGCGTTCGATCGGGCGGGGAATCAGTTTCAGCCACATCCGCTTGAAGCCATGCCGCGCCATCACGCTGTGTTGGATCGCAAACAGCGACAAAAGCCCGGCATCGATCAGCATGTGCCTGAGCCATGGGACCATGGTGGCCTGCGTGTCGTCCATCGTCCACACAAACCAGATGGCACTGAGGAATACATAGAGGAAAAAGACATAACACAGAGCACCGTATCCCAATGCCAGTATGCGTCCCACCGAACGCCTCCTTGTGTGTTATCGATTCCTTGTCATGCGTGCGACGCGATGTCACGCGATTCCCCGATCCAAAAAAATCCGATCGCACAGATACTGTCAAGCGGGAATGGACGCTCAGGGCCTCAACAGTTCCAGCGGCGCGTAGCGCACCATGATTGTCTTGGTGAATCCGGCACGGAAGGAAATCTGACAGGTGGTGCCGTCGCCGGAGCCGTGAATCGAGAGGATTTCACCTTCACCGAATTGCGGGTGCCGGATGATGGATCCGGCTTGCAGTGCCTCGGCGATGCCGGTCCGCGGCATCGCGACCGTCGAGCCGATGCGCGCGACTGTGCGTCCTTGCTTCTGAGTCTGCATGAATCCGGTGCGCCAGGATCGCCCGGGGGCATTGTATCCCAGGCCGGTGCCGTCCAGCTCGATGTCGGGAATCAGATTTTCGATGTCGAGATGGTCGCGCGGAATCTCCTCGATGAAGCGTGACTTGATCGAGATCATCGACCCGAAACGACGTCGGGTGCGAGCGTAGGTCAGAGTCAGCCGCTCTTTCGCGCGCGTCGCGGCCACATAGAACAAGCGGCGTTCTTCCTCGAGCGTTTCCGGCTTTTCCATCGAGCGCGACAACGGAAAGAGTCCCTCCTCCAAGCCGGTGATGAAGACGACCGGAAACTCCAGTCCCTTGGCGGCGTGGATGGTCATCAAGGTCACCGCGTCCTGTTGGGATTGGTAGGTGTCGATGTCGGTGACCAGCGCCGCATTTTCGAGGAAACCGGACAACGACGGCGCCTCCTCGGTCTGTTCGTATTCGGCCATGGCGGCGAAGAGTTCGTCGACGTTTTCCTCACGCGTGGTTGCGATGACGGGATCATCCTCGCGCCAGGCGTCCTTCAGTTGCACCGTGTCGACCAGGTAGCGGCACCACTCAGCCAGCCCCATGCGCGTTCGGGCCTCTTTGATGTCGTCGAGGGCGGTAACAAACCGTCCGATCGCGGTCGCGGCGCGCGCACCGACACATTCGCGCACCGCGTCGGAATCGGCCAGCACTTCGAGCCAACGGCGCGCGCTGCGGCGGCGCAGGGCATCGAGCTTATCGATCGTCGCCTCACCGATGCCGCGGCGCGGCTTGTTGATGATCCGTTCGAGCGCCACGCCGTCATTGCCGTTGATGGTCAAGTGCGCGTACGCGAGCACGTCTTTGATCTCGGCGCGCTGATAGAACTTCGTGCCGCCGACCAGCACATACGGCATCGTGTAACGGCGCAACGCTTCCTCAAATGTGCGCGACTGGGCATTGGTGCGGTAGAGCACGACACACTCGCCGCCGCTGACGTTGTCGCGGTCGCACAGCAGACGGATCCGTCCGATGACCATGTCGGCCTCGGTGCGGTCGTCGGGTGTCATGATGAGCGTGATCTTGTCACCCGGCCCTTTGTCGGTCCAGAGTTTCTTGGGGTGACGGTTGATGTTGGCCGAGACGACCGCGTGGGCGGCCTCGAGGATATTCGGGCGCGAACGGTAATTCTGCTCCAGACGAATCGTCTGCGACTGCGGGAACCGTGATGTAAAATCGAGGATATTCCTGATATCGGCGCCGCGCCAGGCGTAGATCGATTGGTCGTCGTCACCGACGACACAGATGTTGTTTTGCGGCGCCGCCAGCAATTCGATCAGCCGTGCCTGCGCCGCATTGGTGTCCTGATACTCATCAACCAGCACATACGAAAACCGCATCTGCCAGCGCTCACGGGCACGCGCAACGTGCGTCAGGACGTCGACTGCACGCAGTATCAGATCATCGAAGTCGACCGCGCCGGCATCGTCGAGTTGCTGCTGGTATTGTCGATAGATCTCGGCGATGCGGCGGTCGTAGTCATCCTTGGCGAGATTGGCGAAGGCGGCCGGGTCGCGCAATTGGTCTTTCGCGCCGGAGATCGCGCTCCCGACCGAGCCGGGCGTGAAGGTCCGCGACGGAAGATTGAGATTGGCGATCACCCGCTTGAGCAAGCTGGAGCGGTCACCGTCGTCGTAGATGGAAAAATCGCGCGGCAGACGCCCCGCTTCATGCTCGAGTCGCAGAAAGCGGGCGCAGAACGAATGAAAGGTCGACACCCACATCGAATCGGCGACCGGCCCGACCAACTCGCGCACACGCGCTTTCATCTCTCCGGCGGCTTTGTTGGTGAATGTTACCGCCAGGATCTGCTGCGGATGGGTGCCGTTGTGCAAGAGCCACGCAATGCGATAGGTAATGACGCGCGTCTTGCCCGATCCGGCGCCGGCTAAGATCAACAGCGGCCCTTCGCCGTAAGTGACCGCCTCGCGTTGGGGCGGATTCAAGTCGTCCAAAAGTTGCGGAGCGTCTGATCGTTGCGCTGTATGTGTGTTCACTCTGAGTCCGAATCGACCGTCCGATGACCATCGGGGACGTGCGGTCATCGGCAAGGTACGGAGTCCGGTGGCGCGGAGCAATCGGCACGGCTCGGCATGGCATTGGTGAAGGGCCGTTCTGTATGTCCCGGAGTTGCCGGGCCTGACATGTTCTAACGCAGCGCGACCACACCGACCGAATGCAGAAGATCGGCCCAGCGACGGCGGGCGCGGTCGCCGGAGTACTCGATGAGCGCGCGCTGACGCGCGGCGAGGGCGAATCGATCGGAGAGTTCCTGCGAGAGCAACAGCACGGTCATGTACATGGCCCATTGGTCGGGCTCGCGGATGGTCGCCAGGTATCCGGTTTCACCGTGGCGGACGATCTCCGGATTGCCGCCGGCGTTGGCGGCGATCAACGGCAGCCCGGCGGCCATGTAGGTCAGCAGCATCGGCGGGCAGCTTTCGCCGTAGCCGGTGAGGACGCCGATGTCGGCTGCCGCGAGCCACTGCATCAGGTGCGAGCGGTTGGCATCGTCGATGATGCGTTCACGGACCCCGCATTCATTGAGTGTCCGATTCCATTCGTCCGTCGCCGACCGATCGCCCGTGCCGAGCACCGCGAAACGCGCATCGGGCTGTACCGTGCGCAAAAACCCGGCCGCTTCCAGGAAAGTGCGGTGATCGCTTTTCCTCTCAAATGGCGCCGCCATCAGAATGAGCGGCTGTGCCGTCGAAAACCCCATGACGTGCTTGGCCTCGGCAATCGATTCGGGTGTGCGTCGTTCCAACTCCAGCGCATCGACGCCGTTGGGGATGATCTCAATCCGTGTTCGTTCGACGGCTTCCTGATGCACCAGCCGCCGCGCCCCCGCATACGACGTCGCCACAAACCTGGTCGCCTGCTGGTTGGCGAGCTTAAGCGCCCCGAGCGTCAGGACGGACGTTGCGAATCCCATGTCGTCGATAACGGCGACGCGTTGGGACACGCCGAGACGGGCCGCCGCCGTCAGACCGTGCAAACGGGCATGCAGACCGGATGCGACGACGCAATCGGGCTGATATTCGGCGACCGTTTGAGCCAGCACCCGTCGCGCCTGCATGCGTCCTGCAAGACCTGCGATGAGCCCGCGATTCTCAACATCAGGCAAGTCCAACCGCTGGATCGAGACCTGACCTTCGCGCGCGGTATTCCCGGTATCCGTTCCGTGGAGCACGACGGCTGCGATCTCGACCGAATCGCCGTTTGCCAAGGGATGCAGGTTGAACGGATCGAAGCACGACGCGGGCCAGTGATCGAGCGCGCGGTCGAACAGGCAGAGGATGCGTTTGGGTCCGAACATGGCATCAAGGGGAGATGTTCACGCAGTACCCCACTGGGTTTATCGGACCAAACGGCGCCGGGCTGAAAGCGACGAAGCGGAGGCAGCGAGCGCTTGATCCGACGCGGCAGGCGGGATAGCTTTCGGACGGTCGCGAGACCGCGCACACTGGAGAGATGTCCGAGCGGTTGAAGGAGCACGCCTGGAAAGCGTGTAGGCGTTCACGCGCCTCCCGGGTTCGAATCCCGGTCTCTCCGTTTAGGATCGCACGTCACGAATGCCACCCCGATTGATCGATGATTCGCGCGTTCGCGCTACGAATCCGTGCGATGGTCGTTAAGCTTTGTCGGCACCAGTGTGTGGAGACCCCCATCGCGAGAACAGCACCGGCACGAGGATCATGTTCAGAAACGTTGAAGTCAGCAGTCCTCCCAATATCACCTGCCCCATGGGACTCTGGATTTCATTCCCCGGTTCCTGACCGGCAATCACGAGCGGGATGAGCGCCAGCCCCGCACACAGTGCGGTCATCAGGACAGGTCCGAGACGCTGCAGAGAGCCGGTTCGGATTGCATCGGGCAGCGACATGCCTTCGTCGCGCATCAGATGCTGATAATGCGACACCAATAACACGCCGTTCCGGGTCGCAATCCCGAAGAGCGTGATGAATCCGACCAACGTCGCGATGCTCATTGTCTTGGCCCCCAGCGCCACCGCGACGATCCCGCCGATGAGCGCCAGCGGGAGATTGACGAGCACAATCAGCGTGTGACGGTGATTGCCGAACGCGCGGTACAGAATCGCATAGGTCGCCAGCAGGATCAGCACGCCCAACACGATCAGGTTTCGCACGCTCTTGACGGCTTCCTCGAACTGGCCGCCGAAGACGATCCGATATCCGGTGGGAAGGGGCACGGAATTGTCGATCCGGTGTCGCGCTTCCTCAACGGGACCGGCCAGATCGGCGCCCTCGATATTGGCCGTGAGCATCGCCACGCGCTGGACACTTTCCCGGCGGACCATGCTCGGCCCCAGATCGAAGCGGACATCGGCGACATCCGCCAATCGAATCGCATGCCCCGTCGGAGTGATGACCGGAAGCGTGCGCAAGCGCTCCCGTTCATCGCGCAGACGCTCCGGAAACCGGACGGCGATGCGGGAGGCGACGCCGTCCTCCACGATCTCTCCGACTTCCGTTCCCTGAAACATCGCCTCGACCGTTCGCGCCAACGACGTGGTGCTCAAATCATGCCGGGCCATCGCTCTGCGGTCAAAATCGATGAGAAGCTGCGGGATACTGGACTGCTCGGTGTTGCTCAGGTCCACGATTCCCGGCACGTCGCGCAAGACCTGTTCGCACCGGGTGGACAGACTTCGCAGAACCGAGAGATCGGGTCCGAAGATTTTCACGGCGAGATTTGATTTGCTGCCGGAGATCATGTGGTCGATGCGATGGCTGATCGGTTGACCGAAGCTCACGTTGACTCCGGGGATCGTGGCGACTGCACTCCGCATGGCGGCCAGCAGTTCCGCTTTTGGGCGTCCGGGCTGTAATACGACCTCCATCTCCGATGCATTGACGCCCTGAACATGTTCGTCTTTCTCGGCGCGTCCGGTTCGGCGGCTGGTAGAGATGACTTCAGGAAACGCCAGTAACACCGCCTCGACTTGGCGTCCCAGGGCATCGCTTTCAGCCAGTGTGATGCCGGGCACACTTACAATGGCAACCGTCAGCGATCCCTCATTGAACGGCGGGAGGAAACTGCGTCCAAGGAACGGCAACAGGCCCAGTGCAGCAATGAACGCAACTGCCGTCAGGCCAATTACGAGACCCCGTTTTCGCAACGCGATTTCGAGGGACGGCCGGTAGGCGCGCTTCAGCGAGCGCATGAGCAGTGACTCTCTCTTGTCCAGGGCTCGCGAATTCGGCAACAGGTAATAACAGAGGACCGGCGTCACCGTGAGCGAAACCAACAGCGAGGCGGCCAGCGCCGCGATGTAGGCAAATCCCAACGGCCGCAGCAGGCGTCCTTCCATTCCCGGCAGAAAGAACAGCGGCACGAACACAAGCCCGATGATCAGCGTGGCAAAGAAGATGGCGGCCCGCACCTCGGACGATGCGCCGAAGACCACATCAAGCGCCAGCCGGCGATCCTCCGGCGGCTGGGCGCGGTTTTCACGCAGTCTGCGGAACACATTCTCAACATCGATGATGGCGTCATCGACGAGAGCGCCAATTGCGATGGTCAGGCCACCGAGCGTCATCGTATTGATCGACAGACCAAACAGGGAGATCGCCAAGATTCCGGACACCAACGACAGTGGCAGTGCGATCGCCGAGATCAGAGTGGTGCGCAGATTGCCGAGGAACAGCAGGAGTATGGCCATGACGAGGATGGCCCCGTCACGCATGGCGATGGCGACGTTGTGGATGGCGACGCTGATGAAGTCGGCTTGCCGGAAATTTTCTTTTTCGATACGGACGCCGGTGGGCAGAGTCCGTTCCAATTCCAACAGCACCCGGTCAATCGCTTCGGTCAACTCGAGCGTGTTTGCTCCGGGCTGCTTTTGCACACTGAGGATGACGGCCGGTTGCATCCGGTACGACGCAGTGCCGCGCTTGGGCTCGGGGCCTTCTCGTACCGTTGCCAAATCGCCGATGCGCAATGGAATACCGTCATGAACACGGACCGGAGATGCGGCGAGGTCGAAAGTGGTCCGAGCCCGACCTAGTCCCCGAACGAGGTACTCTTCCCCCTGATCAACGTGGAATCCGGCGGCCGGACTCTGGGTCACGCCGGCGAGGGCGCCTACGATCTCATCGACATCGACGCCGTGCTGAGTCATCTTCGCGGGATCCAGTTCCACTTGGAACTCTCGCACATCCCCGCCGATGGGCGTGACCTGCGAGATGCCGGAAATCGCCAGCAGATTGCGACGCAAGACGATCTCCGCCAGACGACGGAGCTCCATCGGCGAAACGCCGGCGGAATCCGCAGTCAGCGCGATGAAAGTGATTTCCCCCATAATCGAACTGATCGGTCCGAGTTGCGGCGCTTCGATCTGATCGGGCAGTGAAACCGGCTGGATTCTCTCCGTCACGACCTGGCGGGCGCGGTAGACGTCCTCGGTCCATTGAAACTCGACCCATATGACCGAGATGCCATCGGCCGAGACCGAGCGCACTCTCCGAACTCCGGGTGCGCCATTGATGGCCGACTCGAGCGGGAATGTGATCAACAGTTCGATTTCTTCGGGGCCGAGACCCTGGGCCTCGGTGATGACGGTCACGGTCGGCGCCGTCAGATCCGGGAATACATCGATCGGCACTTCGAGTGTCCATGCGGTGCCGACGACCAGAACCAGAGCGGCCGTCAACAGAACCAGCGTCCGGTGGCCGAGGGAGTATGCGATGAGACGATTCAGCATGGTTGATCTCCTTCCAGCGGATGCTTAGTGAACATGGCCTTCGATGCCCCCAGACGACAGAAGCGTTGAGCGACGGATCATCGCGCCGCCGACGGTGACCAGGCGCAGGCCGGGTGTCAGTCCCTCGATGAGGATGTTGTCGCCATCACGGGCCACGACGTGCACTTCGCGACGTTCGAACGATTCGCCCTCGATCTGGACGTAAACGACCGATGTGCCGCCGTCATCGACGAGAGAGGACTGGGGTATGACCACACCGTCACGAGTCTTTGTGCTCGCGATTTCGACTTCGACCACAGCGCCCAGCCGCAATCGCTCGTCGGCCTTTCGGATTTCGAGAAGGGCGGTGACCGTCCCTGTTTCGGCATCCACGGATGGCGATAGCGCGATCAACCGGGATTCCTCGGCCCCAAACGAGAGCCGCGACCCGGCGCCCGGGATTCTGATGTGGAACCCGTGCACCCCCGCACTGAGGGCGTCGGCCTCTGCCGGATCGAGCGCCACTTCAATCCACAGCGGAGAGGTCTTCACGACTCGCAGGAGCGAATCACCGGCCGAGACAGACTGACCTGGGCGCACCCACACCTCAGCCACTGATCCGCTCAACGGCGATGTAACGGTCAGGCCCGCCGACGCCGCTGAGGACTCAACCAGCGGCTCCAGCCCCGCCACCCGCGACCGGGCCGCGTCAATTTCGGCCTGAGTAACAGCGCCCGCTCTGAAAAGCGTCTCAAGTCGTTCAAGATCGATTCGCGCGAGCGACAGGTCACTGCGCAACTCGGAAATCGATTGCTCGGCTGCCGCCCGCGGTTGGAGCCGCACCAGCGGCTGTCCCGATTGCACATCGGCGCCCGTGTAAACGTTCAGATCAGTCGAGACGATCCCGTTGACCGGCGCTGAAACTATGACGTCTCCGCCGACCGCCGCGCGTATCCGCGCCGGGCCATCAACCATCTCACGAACTGTCCCGGTCGTCACCCATTCGGTCGCGAAGGCGGTTTTCCACTGCTGTTCCTTGAGAAAGCCAACGGGTGGCGAACCGCTCGGCGCTGCGTCAGACCAATAGGCGGGCGCCTCGATCAATCCACCGGGCTGCGTGGTGTTGCCTACGCGCACACGGCCGGATGGAATCGCCTGCGTCCCATCGTCTGTCTCTACGCGAAAGATGAGGTCGAACTCTCCCTGGACCGGCGGAACGACCACGATCGAAAAGATCCCCGGACGCGCGGGCTCATGGCGCGTAAATTCCGTTTCGGTGCCGTCCGAAGACCGGAGGACAGCGGACACCTTGCCCTCCGTGAGCGCCTGAAATCGATCCAGGACGGTTACGTGAGTATGAGACTTCACGACCTTTCCTGCGACCAGGGGGCCCGCCTCGGCGAAAATCTCATACTGATCGCCCCACGACGTGACGGCCCAGCTTTCTTCCTGGTTGGAGGCGGCATCGTGTGAGTGTCCTCGCTGATTCTCTGCAGTGTCCGGTCCGCAAGCGGCGATCCATCCGGTCATGGCGAGAGCGATTATCCACTTGATCTGCATGTTCACGGCAAAACTCCATTTCGGTAAGTTGGCCGACCACGCCGCATCCGATTGATGAGACAATCCCGGAACGGCATTGGCTCGTGACGCACGGGCCCCGGCACCAGCGACGGACAGCGCGCAGCACCGCCGCATCACAGTGTGATTGTGCGTTGACCCGGAAATCGTCAGGCGATCGAAGGCGGGGCTCGGAGAGCGGGACGGCCCGTCAGCAACCGGCGACCGAGCGATTCGTCGTCGGTGAGCCGGCGCAACAGTCCCGATTCGGCCGGTGGTTCGAGGAGTGCGCAATCCGATACCGGTATGAACACAAACTGCGGACGAACGCGCCAAGCGTCGCGCTCGTGGTCGTCGATGGGATGTTGATGATCTTCGTCGGTGAATTCAACGTGCGAGCCCGCTATCGGTCTGATATCCGCGTGTTCGTGGGCCAGATGGTGAGGCGTGGCCACTGCGATTCCCACGATAAGGCACAGCAGCACCGCGCTGCACAGGCGTCGCCCGCCGGATTCGGATTGTTGGACAGCCATGACCGACAATACATGACGGATTTCATCTCCTTTCGGCAAGCCCTTTCTTGCGACCACGAGCCGCGAGACCCCACCAACTCGAGTGTATTCCAGCAAATCTGCGTCACGGAAGGGCAGCGAATTCGTGGAAACTCCGAATTCCGAATGCAGTCAAAGTTTGCGTCAACATGGCGCACGCAGAGCTCGATCTCTCCTCCCCGATCGCACCACTCGACGATGCTGAGTGTGAATGGTGTGTCCGCAGGAATCATGAGCCATTGTGTATGCGACCACTTCGGCGCAACCGGGAAGGCGACGGTCACACAGACTGGGTTCATCGCGGGTTTTCGGTGTTCGGTCAGATGCACCTTCGGTACAGCATCACCGTGAAAGGATGTGTCCTCGAAACGTGCCGGGAGTCAGCTTTATAACCCGGGATTGCGGCGTCACCCGACCCCGGGTGATGCCTCTTCTCGTCACGCGGGCCCTCGTGGCAGGGACTTACGGATGCGTGGAAACAGGGTTTCGGAACTGATTCTACGTCGATCGAAGCGATCTCGTAAACTCTTCGGACTTTCCGCGCGGAATCGACAACGTCTGCCACTGGTCGCCGGCGTAGTGTTTGGCCAATAAGGCAATCTGCCCGATGTGCATGGAGTAGTGCACCAGTTGACGGTGCAGCGCACGCGGGATGGTGTGCTCCTGGCCGCGGATGGTGATCGTGCGGCCGATGTCGGCGGCGGTCAGGGGATCGATCGCGGCGAAGAGAATTCGCCAGCCATCCTCCCAGTGTCGCATGATCGAAGCGCGCGAATCGGATTTGTCGATGATGAATTCACCGTCGCGATGACGGTCGGGCTTTTCACCGTCGGATGTCAGGAAATCGGTCCAGCGCGAACGCATGTTTCCCGCCATGTGCTTGATGATTACGGCGATGCTGTTGGATTCGGGATCGAGCGTGGCAAAGAAGTCATCATCGGATACCTGCGCGAGCGCGCGGTCGACATATTTCTTGAGATTGCGGAATTCGCCGCGGATTTCGGCCAGATAGAATTCGGGGTCCATATCGCATTGACGTGTTGAACGGATCCCTCATCCCCGCCCTCTCCTGACGGGAGAGGGTGGTCCCATCATGGCATCAGAAGCGTCAGTCATGATTTCGGGATGCGGTCGATCTTGGCGGCCATGATGAAGTCGCTCTCGGTCAGGCCGTCGATCTTGTGCGTCCACACTTTGATTTCGACTTTGCCCCATGCCAGGTAGATGTCGGGATGGTGCCCCTGGTCTTCGGCGAGTTCACCGACTCTGTCGACAAATGCCAGCGCCGTGGCGAAATCGGGAAACTCGAATGTCTTCTGAACGTGATGTTCGCGCACGACGGTCCAGCCATTGACCTGCTCAAGCAGATCGGTGAGTTGAGTTCCCGACAACGGTGGCACGCCGCCGCGACAGGGTATGCATTTGAGTTCGGCCAGATCAGGCATGTTCGGTCCTTTCGAGTTTCGTGTTGATGCGACATGCCGCCAGCGCCGCGCCGAAACCGTTGTCGATGTTCACGACGCTGACACCCGGCGCGCAACCGGCGAGCATACCCAATAGTGCGGCCAGGCCGCCGAGCGCGGCCCCGTATCCGACCGAGGTGGGAACTGCAATGACCGGGCGCGCAATCAGGCCCGCCACCACCGACGGCAACGCGCCTTCCATACCGGCGACCACGATCACGCAGCCGCAACGGTTCAGTTCGTCACGGATGCCGGTGACGCGATGCAGTCCGGCGACGCCGACGTCATAATGCCGCGACGGCGTGTGCCCGACTGTCTCGATCGTCAGCGCCGCTTCTTCGGCGACAAACACATCGGATGTTCCGGCCGAAACGATCGCGATCGGCGCGGCGATGACTTTGCGATCGGGATCCAATCGGCGCAGCAGTCGCGCCGCGCGGTGATATTCCAAATCCGACACGGCGGCTATCGCCGCTTCGGCGTGCTCCGGATTCGCGCGCGTCGCCAAAAGGGCGCGCTGATGTTCGTCCTGACGCGTCAGGATCGCCGCGGTCTGTTCCGGAGTCTTGCCCTCGCAATAGAGCACTTCGATGAATCCGGTACGGCCGTCGCGGCCGTGGTCCAGATTGGCGAAGGCGCGCGCGTAGTCCTCATTCCGTTGAGGATTGTTCTGCAGCAGACACGCCGCATCATCGACGCTGATTCGTCCGGCGGCGACTTCGCCGAGTATGGAATTCAGATCCGGTATGGCGGCGGTGGTCGGCATCACGTGTTCTGTCCTGCCGGACGGTACCCGGCCAGATCGAGCGTCACATATCTGAATCCGAACTGCCGGACGTGGTCGACCACACGTCCGCGTCGGTCGGCATCGGCGATCTTGTTCCAATCGTCTTGCTGCAACTCGATGCGGGCGATATCGCCGTGATGCCGCACGCGGTGGCCTACGAATCCCAGTGCCTGCAAGGCGGCCTCGGCGCGGTCGACTTGACGCAAAGCATCATCGCTGATCTTTGTACCGGTGGCAAACCGCGAGGCCAGACAGGCCATCTGCGGTTTGTCCCAACTGGGCAGGCCGCGTTTCCTGGAGAGACAACGAATCTCCGGTTTGGTCAGACCCGCCTCCACCAATGGCGCGCACACGGCGAACTCAGTGGCGGCGCGCTGCCCCGGACGAACATCTCGTGCATCTTCGGGAATGGCGCCGTACAGAATGTGACGGATCCCTTCCTGATTCGCCAGGTTCGTCAACACACCGAATAACTCGGCCTTGCAAAAGTAGCAGCGGTCGGCATCGTTGCGCTGCCAGCGGGAATCGGCGGTTTCGTGCGTCTCTATTGCGCGGAAGTTCCAGCCGCGTTCCTGCGCGAGGGTTGTGGCAAAGACATACTCCGCTTCCGGCATCGAGGGCGATTGCGCCGTCACGATGAGCGCGCGGCCGCCGAAGGATTCGTACGCGACACAGGCCAAATAGGTCGAATCGACCCCGCCCGAATAGGCGACCACGGCCGACTCCATTCCGGCAAGAATCGCGCGCAGATGCCCCTCGCGCGTGGAGATGATCTCCGATTCGCCGGACGGTGATGATCGGGAAAGCGGTGTCGTGATCATGGTCGGCTCGTTCAGGTTTCGTCCTGAGGGATTTCGATCGTGATGGTTCGGATCGTGTCCTCGACCGTCAGTTGCCGGGCAATGTCTAATCCGTCGGTCACAGTCCCGAAAACCGCGAAGCGCCAGTCCATGTATGGCAATCGCGAGAGGGCGATTCCAAATATACCACGCCCCGCGTCGCGCGTGTTGCTGGACCAAAAGATGGATCCCTCTTCAATTCGCAAGGGCGAGTACTCGTCGCGCACAGCCGGGTCGGGGGTGCCGAATCCATCCCCCCGGCGGTCACCCGCGTGCACCGCCTGGTCGGCCTGCACGTCGTTGATGGGTGTATTGTCGTAATGTCCTGAGCGGGCGATCTCGATAAAGCGGCGCACGGTGCGCGGCGCCCAGTCGTCCAGGAACGCGACCGTGATGTCGCCCCTGGTCGTGTGCAAGATGGCGCGCGGCGATGCCGGATACGGGTGCAGCAATTCCTCGACATTCTCGGCTGTCAGATCCGTTTGGAAAGTACCCATTCCGCTGCCAAGCTCCTGCCGGAATTTGCGCGCGACCGCGATCGTGTACCATCGCACCAGCCGATCCGGGTCGGCCATGCCCCAGTTGAGAATGTCCTGACGGATCGAGTCGATCTGGACCGTCGGCAGGAGGTTGGTGCCGGCCGCGGCAATCGCCCATTTGACCTCGGGACGGGCATCGTCGCGGTGCTTACGGTAAAGCGGGCGCAGCGAATCGGTGTATGCGTGAATATAGGCCGAGCCGATCAGATTGACGGCCGTGCTCACACACTTAAGGTCGTCGTCATTGAACAGCCGGTTGAGATACTCGAGCAAATCGGGGGGGCCGTAGGCCGCGTATGTCTGCACGGCATACGCACGCACCATCGGCGATGGATCGGACGTGAGGCGCCGGACTGTGGGCAGCAGAGTCGTATCGCGTGACCCCAGACGAATGAGTTCCTCGACAGTCTGCATGACCGCCAGTCTCACGCGGGGATGCGGATCATCGGCGGCGGGAATGATGAAATCCGCGCACGCGAGGTCGGGACGTTTGCATAATGCGTTGACCGCTTCGGCGCGGACCGAGTGATCGGGGTGATCCAACAGTTCGGAGTAGTACGGTTGCGCCCACATTTGCCAGTGCAGTCCCGCGGTCTTGACCATCTTCTGCAAGACCGGCGCATTGGTCTCCCCCGCCAGCAGAGGAATCATGTGCTGAGCGCCAACCGAGTCGCGCGTCAGCAGCATGGTCTCGGCCGCTCCGGCGCGCACGCGGGGATCGGGATCCTGCATTCCCTCGACCATCTTCATTGCGCCCTCGGTCGTCTGCATCGATCCCGCCAATGAGTAGGCGCGTTTGCGCATCACCGGATCGGGGTCATCGCAATGTGCAAATCCCCATTCAGCCGCCCGGGCGGAACGCATCCGGGCCAGCGAGAACGCCGCCAGCCAGCGCGTGGCTGGATCATCGAGCAATGGCAAAATCGAGTCGACCGCATCGCGCTGGTTGCAGAGATCCAGTGTAAGTGCCGTCTGGGCGCGCACACGCGGGTCGGGATGATGCAACAGATGCACATAGGTCAGCCATTCCTCGCGGGCGTAGGTCCGTGCGAGACCATGCAGGATATTGATCAGCGCGTCGGGATCGGCTTCTGTCCGCACTGCTTCCAGCAGCGCGTCCTTGCCATTACGGAATATCCAGGCGCCCATGGCAAATGCCGCCATGCCGCGCACCTCGGGGCTCTGGTCGTTCAGCAGGACACTGCGCAGCGTGTCGAGATTGAGCGTGTCGTTGATGCGCCCCAGCGCCAACGCCGCCCGCACACGAACCGCTTCGTGGTCGTCGGAGAGAAGGGTGAGCATTTGCCCGTTGCCGTCCCAGCCCTGATCCTCCCAGACGGCAATCTGCGCCAGCTTCTTTTCGAGCGCATTGTCGGCCCGTCCGCAGCCGCCGGCCACAATCGCGAACAGCAGCAACACGACTGCCATGCGCGTCCCGGATGATGAGCATCTGCGGATGACAAATCTTGTTGTCACATTCGGCATTGTCCCAGGTTCTCCTTCATCTCAGTCGGGCGCCAACGGCAGATACGATGGAAAAAGCTGCTCATTGAACGAAAGCTGTTCGGGATGCGGGGCGCCGTCCCAAGCCGACAGATACCCATTGATCCACTCAACCCAGGCACCCCGGTCAATGCCCCAGTGTTCCCCGGGATACTCTTCCAGCTTGGCAATAGACCTGCCCCAAAGACTCCGGGCGCCGGCCGGGTTGTCCATCTCGTGATGATACGCGCCCACTGCCAATTGGATGAGTCCCTGCAGAAAGCGACGGTCGGGGCCATTGAGCTGATGCCAGAAGTCCTCCCAAATGTCGTGCGCCTCGAAGTATCGCCCGGCGTTGAACTCGCGCAGCCCCGCATCGAACATCGCCCGACCTTCGACGGTTCGGTCGGGAATCCGCGATTTCGCGTGTGCCGTCATCATCAAGGTGGCAGTGGCCCGTCAATGCCACAGAACACTAAGAATAACACAGTGTTGCAGCAAAACCAATAGGTGACCGATTATCCGGGACGCGCAGCCCTGTGGCTCGTCGGCAAGTGGTCCTTCGCCCCCGGGCAATCCGGCACCAACGGGCACTGTTCGCATCTGGGACGGCGTGCCACGCAGATTGCGCGGCCGTGCCAGATCATTCGGTGCGAAAACTCAATCCATACCTTCCGGGGTAACAGCGCGATGAGGTCGCGTTCGATCTTGACCGGGTCGGTGTGAGCGGTCAGTTTCATCCGCCGCGCCAGCCGACCGACATGTGTGTCGACCACCACGCCCTCGGCCAGACCGAATGCGGTTCCCAGAACCACATTGGCGGTCTTGCGTCCAACGCCGGGGAGCTGAACCAGCAAATCGAGCGATCGGGGGATGACCCCGCCGTGGCGCACGACGAGCCCGCGGCTGGCGCCGATAATGCTCCTAGTCTTGGCGCGGAAGAATCCGGTCGAGCGGATGATCGATTCGACTTCTTCCGGATCGGCATTCGCGAAATCGGCCGGAGTCTTGAACCGCGCGAAGAGCTTCGGCGTCACCATGTTCACGCGTTGGTCGGTGCATTGCGCCGAGAGGATCGTGGCGATCAGGAGCTGGAATGGGTTGTCATGCGTCAATGCGCACTGGGCCGGATACAGCGTCTTGAGCGCACCGGCGATACGCCGCGTGCGCCGAATCCTTTCTGGTTTGGATTCACGCGGCACGGAGGTCACTCCATGCGGTCGGCGGATGCTTTGGTGCGCGGGTCGTGCAGCATGCGTGATTCTTCGTACAATTCGATGATGCAGCGGTCGCAAAACCAGCGACGGTACCCGCCGTCGCCGATCTTGCGTTCGATCATATCCTCTTCGTCAAACTCGTCCTGACAGATCGCACAGGACTGGACTTTGCGTTCCTCACGCGGGACACCGATTCCCGGCGTGTCGGTGCGCTTCATCATCATCGTCAGCACGAAAAACAGTACGAACGCGACGCCGATGATGAGGAAGATGGCGGACACCGGGGAGGTCGGATTCCGGGGTTATCAGGTTGGAGGCATTGGGCGGACGGCCCGCCCAGGGGCAATCGACGGTTTAGAACCAGCCCTGCATGTCGCTGAAAATCAGCACCAGCGCCACAAGGGTCAGAATGGCCAAAACGGCGATCGTCACCAGTTCCAGCGGTCGTTTCGATTCAGCCATCGATGCTTGTCCCCCTTCCGGATCCAATTGCAAGATAATCAGTCGCGTCTCTCAGAACAACCGGGTTCGGGCGACGGCTTTCGGACGGAACCGGTACCGCCTCGCTGTGGAACGCTCTTGTTCGTCCTGTTTACAACCCTCAGCAGGGTCTTGATCCTTGTGCGTTCCCCGGGCGAGGGATAGATTTCACGGGGAAACCCGATACGGCCGCAGTTGGCTGCCGGGTCGGCGCAGTCCGAGAGGGGAGGCGGCAGGTGTTCGCCGATTATCCATCGTACCGATCCAATTCAGACATCGCGTTGAATAAGACGTGGGTCGAAATCGACGCGTCCGTGCTGCGCGCCAACCTGCGCCGCTTGCGGGTCGCGGCCGGGCCAGGCCGTTCGATCATCCTCGTGGTCAAATCCGACGGATACGGTCACGGCGCCGAGACCGTCGTGCGCATCGCCGCCGAGGAAGGAATCCATCGCTTTGCGGTGGCGAGTGTCGATGAAGGGATCGACCTGCGGTGCTCGGAGATCGAAGATGACATCCTGCTGTTGCATCCGCCGCTCGAATTCGAAATGCCGGCGATCTCCGAATGGGACCTGATCCCGACGATTTCCCATGAAGAAACCGCGCACGCACTTGACGAATGTTTCGATGGCGAACCGCGCGCGGTGCATGTCGAAATCAACACCGGCGTCAGCCGTCTCGGATTCGAATGGACCGTCGCTGCCGATGCGATCGCGCGAATTGCCTCGCTGCCGAATCTGAAGCTTGGCGGTGTCTTCACCCATTTCCGCAACGGCACGACGGAGGATGCCGCTCTGGTCCGTCAGCAAATGGAACGTTTCGACGACGCCACCGGCGAACTGAAGACGCGCGGTGTCGAATGCGGTTTACGCCACGCGGCGTCGTCGTACCCGATGGCGTTTCATCCTGATACCTACTGCGAGGCAGTGCGTCCGGGGCTGATCGCCTATGGCGCCATGAATGTCTCCGGCGCGGCCGTACCGATCCTCACGCAGATCGAGCCGGTGATGAGCGTGCGCACCCGCATCCTCCACATCCGCACGGTCCGGGCCGGGGAGTGGATATCCTATGGTGCGACATTCCAGGCGCCGCGCGATATGTCGGTCGCTGTGTTGCCCATCGGCTATGGCATGGGATACCACCGCCAAATGTCCAACCGGGCTTGGGTGCTGATCAACGGACACCGCGCGCCGATTGTCGGCGTCATCGGCATGGACATGACGATCGTCGATCTGTCAGGAGTCGGTGACGTGTCGATTGGCGGGGTCGCCACCGTCCTTGGCCGCGACGGTCAAGAGACTATCACCGCCGAGGACTTGGCGCGCTGCGCCGGGACGATCGCCTACGAGATCACCTGTGCTTTGGGCAATTCGCTGCCGCGCTGTGTGATGAATCAAGAGACCGAAAGCCCTGTGACTGTGGAAGTCAAACGCGTCGCAGTGCCCTGATTGCGACTGCTGGGCACCCGGCGGAATTGACTGAGTCACCCCTCACAGACCTGTATGGTCCGGGTGGCCCTTACGGCGCTTGATCCGTCAGGGCCACAAGGCCCTGCGCGAGAGGTCGTCACAACGCCGCCTTCGCAACTTTTGCCCAGGTGTCGCGCAGTGAGACGGTGCGATTGAACACCAGATGGTCGGGCCTCGAATCGACCGAGTCGGTGCAGAAGTATCCGTTCCGCAGAAACTGGAAACGATCGCCGATTTGCGCCGGGGCCAGACCCGGCTCAATCTTGCAGCCGTGAAGAATCTCACAAGAATGCGGATTGAGGTTGGCGATGAAATCGCCGCCGGAGTCGGGGTTTTCATTCGTGAACAAATGATCGTAAAGACGCACCTCGGCGTCGATTGCGTGCGGGACTGAGACCCAGTGCAGCGTCCCCTGCACCCGACGTCCATCGGGCGTGCCGCCGCCGCGCGACGCGGGATCGTAGGAGCAGTGCAGTTCGGTAATCTCGCCGGTTTGGTCCTTGACGACCTCGGTGCAGGTGATGTAGTAGGCGTGCTTGAGACGAACTTCCTGCCCCGGCGCCAGACGGAAAAACTTCTTCGGCGGCCTTTCCATGAAGTCGTTGCGTTCGATATAGACTGTGCGTGAAAACGGCAGCCGGCGTGTCCCGGCGGCCGGATCTTCGGGGTTGTTGATCGCTGTGAGTTCTTCGGTCTGTCCTTCAGGATAATTGTCGATGATGACTTTCAACGGCCGCAGGACCGCCATGACGCGCATGGCGCGTTTGTTCAAGTCCTCGCGCAGACAGTGCTCCAGCAATGCGTAATCGACGACGCTGTCGCGTTTGGCAACGCCGATCCGGTCGCAGAAATCGCGGATCGCCTCCGGCGTGTGCCCGCGCCTGCGCAGGCCGCGGATGGTCGGCAGGCGCGGATCATCCCAGCCGCTGACGTGCCCATCCTGAACCAGTCGCAGCAGTTTGCGCTTGCTTAAGACTGTATAGCTGAGATTCAGCCGCGCGAATTCGATCTGCTGCGGATGGTAGACGCCCAACTGATCGAGATACCAATCGTACAAGGGACGGTGGTCCTCGAATTCGAGCGTGCACAGCGAGTGCGTGATGCGTTCGATGGAATCCGACAGACAATGCGCGAAGTCGTACATCGGATAGATGCACCAGTCATTGCCGGTGCGCTGATGCGCGGCGTGCTTGATGCGATAGACCGCCGGGTCGCGCATGTTGATGTTGCCGGAGGCCATGTCGATTTTCGCCCGCAGGACGCGTGACCCGTCGGGAAACTCCCCGGCGCGCATGCGCGCGAACAAATCGAGATTCTCATCGACCGAACGGTTGCGGTGCGGACTTTCGCGTCCGGTCTCGGTCAGTGTCCCGCGTAATTCGCGGATTTGATCGACCGAGAGATCGTCGACGTACGCCTTGCCGTCTTTGATCAACTCCACGGCGAAATCATAAAGCTGCGCGAAGTAGTCGGACGCGTGATAGAGACGCTCCTGCCAGTCGAAGCCGAGCCAGCGGACATCGTCTTCGATCGCTTCAAAGTATTCCTGCTCTTCCTTGACCGGGTTGGTGTCGTCGAAGCGCAGGTTGGTGGTGCCGCCGAATTCGGCGGCGACGCCGAAGTTCAGACAGATCGACTTGGCATGACCGATGTGCAGATAGCCGTTCGGTTCCGGCGGAAAACGCGTCGCCACCCGCCCGTCGTATTTTCCCGATGCCGTGTCTTCGGCCACGATGGCACGGATGAAATCGGGGCCCGGCTGGGTGTGGCCGCTGCGTTTGTCTTCCGTCACAAATGCCGCCTCGGCGTATCGGCTGCTGCGACTGTGCCGAACTTGTTCCAGCCGCCCTGCAATCCGACGGTCAGCCGCGGGGTGAGGTAGTGTTGGTAGCTGCCGCCGAAGTACACGCCGGTTTCGGCGCTCTTTTTCAGCAGGTCACTGCTGGGCAGCGCAGCACCGAGCTGGACTGTCACTTCTTCGCGGGGCAGTGAACCATTGTCGGCGTTACCGACAGTCGGAATCGCCGTCATTGCGAGATACAGGATAGCTGCGAGCTTTCTCATCTAAGGCCTCCGACCTGTGAACGACAGTTTGTCCGAAACGAGAACGATTTGACGTCGGTATTGATAGCTGTCAAGATGTGCCCCTGCCAAGCGGGAAAGTGTGTTCACGGGATGGGCTCCTTCCCGATGCCGGTCGGGATTCCCTCTTGCGAGAATCCCAACGGAGACAAATCATCACAGCGGGGACCGGGACAATCGGTCGAGAATGGAGGGTCCGACGATGCCATCGAAAAGTTTCGCCGCCCCGTGGGTTTCCATGACCCGTCGCAAGCTGCTCGGCTCGATGATGCTGGGGACCGGCGCGCTGTTGACGGGCATCGGCCTGAACAGTGCCGGGGCGCAGGCAACTGCCAGAGGGCGCTTCCTGCTGGACAAAGTACTGAATCTGCCCAAGGGCCTGGAGGCGGCGGTGCGATTCCCACTGATCGAAGCCCTGGCGGGACGTCGTGCCAGGCGGTTCTCGGTCGGCTCGGAGATTCCCGATGGGCCGCTGGCATACAGGTCCGAGCAGGCCGCCATGCCGTTATCCGATCTGGAGCAGATGCTCGTGTTAACCGCGACCGGCGGGAACACCGGCTGGCATCACATGATTTACCGTCACAAGAAGTATGCGCCTCACCTGTCCAACTACTCCATGGCGGCTGGAGGCCGGACATTTCCTTCGGCGGCGGGGTTCCACACCAGCGAACTGTTTTACACCGACGACAACGGCGTTTACTTCTTCCCGACCCGCGATGCACCGTCGATGGTCGACGGCAACGGCGCGCCGATCGAGCTGGCGGCGTGGCTGGGGGCACACAGAGGACGGATCCGGAAGCTGTCCGACGGGCGGCTCAACATCCCGCCGGAAGAACCCTACATGGAAGGACACAATACCTGGTGCGTGAATCGTCCCGGCTCGACGGTCGTTTTTCCGGTTGCTGACGTGGCGCAGCATTGTATCGGCATTCTTTGTTTCCTCGTCCAAAACGGCTACTGCATCTACGACGACATCCACAACGAACGGATCGCCGGACTGACGAAATTCTCCGGTCTCGTCGACATTGAGAATCCGTATCCGCTCAGCTTCATCGACCGTTATACGATCACCGAAGTGACCGCCGAGCTGGCGACATCTTGCTACGCCGGAATGCTGATGTTGCAGTCGATGGGATTGGGGGGGTGGATGTTCGACGGGATCGATCCGCACTCGGTGTTGGGCGCCAGCGGCAACCCCGATGTGCCGGGCCTGGGATTCCGCTTCGACACCGACGAGCGCTGGGCGCTGCCGAGCATCACCGGACGCGACGGCGTCTTTGCGGCGCATTGCCCGCCGCACTTCGGCGACATGCGCGCGGCGGTCGAATCGGTCGTGCAGCGCAAGTTCGGCCCCGGCGGGCCATTCCACCGCGAAACCCCCGGACCGTGGAAGGACAACCCGAAAGTCCGCTCCAGCGCACAGCTTCACAATGAAGAATTCCAGGAGTGCGTCGCCACGATGGCGCAATTCGTCTATGACCGCTTCGGTAAGTTCCCGGCGACGATGCCGCCGGTGTTTCACCTGATGTATCTGCAGGCGCATCATCTGGATTTGGGCTTCTACGATCACCACTTCCAGCCGGGCGCGTATCTGGAGACCCACAAGCGCCATATGGAATGGTGGCATTCATAGCCGATCGATCGGACGCGCTGGCAGAGGCAACAGCCGAAGCGTCGGCTTGGGATTGGATCGTGCCGGGCGGCGAAGCGTCAGCCGGGCCGGGCGGCTTCGAACACCATCGTCTCGAATCGGTTGATTTCCTCATCGCCGACGTTGGCGCCGTGCGATTCCAAACCGCGCAGATTCGGATCGGCCGATTCACCGATGCCGACGCGTCTGATCCCGACAAACCCGGCCTCGGCCAGAATCCGCGACAACAGTTCGGCGTCGTACAGGAATTGGTGCCCCCAGTTTCGGAAGGCATTGTTGATAACTAAGGTCGGATGGTACCGGGTGCCGTCCAGGTAACGGTCGGTTATCCAGCGAATGTACCGGTCCTGCATGGCATTCCGTTGCGGACTGCACAATCCGAGTATGACCCCAAGATCCGGCGTGGCAATGCGCATTGTTGCGCCGGGTTTCATGACCCGATGGCACTCCCGCAGCAGATAGCGGCCGTCGCGATAGGACAGATGTTCGATCAGATGTTCGCTGAATACAAAGTCGAATGTGGCATCGGCAAACGGGAATCGACGCGTCACGTTCTGATAGACAATCGTGCGGTCGATCGGCTCACGATCGGTTGACAACCATCCGGGCATCTGGGAGCCGCCCGTTCCCAGTTGAAGCTTGCGTGTCGTATGCCGTCGCAGATAGCGGCGCCGGGCGACAGGAGCATACAACCGATACGGCACGCTGCGCGCCCGTCTGAGGCGGCGCACGAAGCGCACCAGCCACGGGAACCGCTTCAGTGATCCGCGCAGGTCCACGCCCGCAAAGACGTCAGTGCGACGGCGGAAAAACAGGTGCGTTTCCCGCCGCGGCGTCGTGATCGGTCGGCCATTGTCTGGATCGGGTATCGACCGGGACCGTTTACTCGTAGCGCAGCGCGTCGATCGGATCCAACCGGGAGGCCTTGCGCGCGGGCCAGACACCGAAGAAGACACCGACCGCGGCGCTGAATCCGACGGCAATGACGATCGCTTCCATGGAAATGAGCGTCTGCCATCCCTGCAGGAGTGTAATCGCCCGCGATGAGGCGATCCCGAAGAGAACCCCGATCAACCCGCCCATCAGCGACAGCGTGACCGCTTCAGCCAGAAACTGCAACAGAACGCTTCGCCGCGTAGCTCCGAGCGCCTTGCGCACGCCGATTTCACGCGTCCGTTCGGTCACCGATACGAGCATGATGTTCATGATGCCGATGCCGCCGACGATCAGACTGATCGCCGCAATCCCCGCCAGCAGGAAGCCCATTGTTCGATTGGCCTCGGATCGCGCTTCTAAAAACTCCGAACGGTCGAGGATGCGAAAATCGTTTTCCTGACCGGGACGCAGATGATGTTGGCTGCGCAGCGTGGTCTCGATATCCAGCAGGGCCATACTCATCGAGTCGGGAGCGACCAATTGCACCGTCAAAGAACGCAGGCGGTCACTGTACTCGCGCCCGAAGATGCGCTGCCGTCCCGTGTTGAACGGAATGTAGATCGTTTCGTCCGGATCCGGCCCGGGCTGCTCGCCCTTGCGTTGCGTTGTTCCGATGACCTCGAATCGAACTCCGGCGATCGATACTTCGTGCCCGACGATATCCAGTGCCGTGCTGCCCAGATACCCCGGCACCTCCCACCCGAGGATCGCGACTCGCCGATTGGCGGCGTCATCCTGGTCGGTAAAGAAGCGTCCATACTCCGGGATCAGACGCGTGATCTCAGAAAAATCCGCGGTCGTGGCCATGATGTCGACGTTGGCGTTCTCGCCGCCGAACTTTACCTGCCGTTCGCCGGTCATCCACGGCACAACGGCCTTCAGCGTGCGGGCGCGCGCGCGCAACGCCTCGACGTCGTCCATCGTCAGCGGCGCCATCCCGGCCTGGGCGATGCCGCGCCAGATGTTGTGCCCCGGGTAGATCGTGAGGATATCGGTACCCAGCGCATCCAATTGCGCCTGCACCGCCATGCGGGCGCCGTTGCCCAATGCGACCATCGTAATCACCGCGCCGACGCCGATCACCATACCCAGTGTCGTGAGCATCGAACGCAACTTGTTGGCGCGGATGGCCGCGAGGGCGATGCGAACGATTTCGAACAGCAGCATCAGCGGTTTCCAGTCGAGAGCGGCCCGCCCGCGCGCTGGCGCGCGCGGTCCTGCCAACTCTGCTGCGACTCGATCAGCCCAGCGGTCGGCAATATCAGGATGGTGTCCTCAACCGATAGACCGTCGAGCACCGCAACGTGCGAGAAGTCGGTCAGCCCGGCGTGCACCGTGACCGCCTGCGCTTGACCGTTGCGTAAGGTCAGCACGGCATATGTGCCGCCGAAGTGAGATGAATGGTCCGAGTCGGCGCGTTCGCCGCCGCCATCTTCGCCATGCTGCTCGGGTGAACGTCCCCCATCGCCGCCCTGCGGACGCGATCCCTCGTCGTGGCGGGCGCGGCCGCCCGATTCGGTGCCGAGTTGCTCCTCGACGATCTCTGCCGTCAACCCGACGAGCGGCGCGATGGTTTTGAGATCGTCCGGTGTCCGTAGCGCCGCATTGGGAATCGTGAGAGCATCGTGGATCGAGCCGATAAGAATGTCCACCTCGGCATTCATGCCGGGTCGCAGCAGATTGCTTTCGTTGGCGATGCGAATGATCGCCGGAAACATCGTGACATTTTGATCGATGATCGCTTCGGCGCCGATGCGCAGCACATCGCCGCGGAATGTCCGGTTCGAATACGCCTCGACCTGAATCGTCACCGGCATGCCGGGGCGGGCTTTGCCGATATCGCGTTCGTTGACCAGCGCCCGCACCTGCACCGTATCGAGATTGGCCATGCGCATCAGAACGGAACCGCCGCTGATGTCGCGGCTGGCCGACGTGATGACCGTGCCCAACTCGACATTCTTGCTGAGAATGGTCCCCGCCGACGGCGCGCGGACTTCGGTTTCCTCGTAGGCGATCTTGGCGTCTTCCAGCGCGCTCTGTGCGCGCACCAACACGGCATAGGCGGCCGCCTGCGCCAGACGCGCATCGTCATATTCCTGTTCGGTGATCGATTGTGCGGCGAAGAGCTCCTCGGCGCGGCGCAACCGTGACTCGGCATTCTCCAGTTCGGCCACGGCCACGACCGAGTCGGCCTCGGCCTGCGTTACCGCGTTTCGCGGAAAACGCGGATCGACACGCACCAACATTTCTCCGGCGCGGACTTCGTCTCCCTCCTCCACAAAGACGCCGATGATCTCACCGGATGCCTTGGATTTGACCTCGACGACCTTGATCGGCTCGACGACACCGGCAGCATTGGCCGAGACTACGATATCACGCACCGTGACCGTGACCTGCCGATAGACCGGCTCCTCGACCGGCTTCTCGCAGCCGGGTGTGAATGTCGCCAATAAACTGACGGCGGCGAGGATTGCGGTCTGAGCTTGACTCGTACGGATCATGGGGCTGGCGCACCGGCAGGGAGTGAAGCGCTGTGAAGGTTTTACGTCGAAGTGCGGTGGATGGTTGGCATAATCGGACGTCCTGTCCTATAACCGCCTCCAGCAGCGAGCCGGCCTGAGATTTTTCGCATCCCTCTTTGGTGTTTCGGTGATTCCTGCGCGCCCATGTCATCGCTCGTTACGCCGACGACGACCTCAGTTGTTCTCTGGATGTTGGCCGTCGACGGCTGCGGCCGAGAGCGTCGATTTCGATGTCGAGCTGGCCCCGTCGCCGGATGGAAGCGCGACCGTTTTTCGCTGGAGCAACAGCATGAGTGGAGGTTGCGTTCACGCCGCGATTCGGCCGTCGAAATGGGGGTCGTGTTGCATCTCGAACGGCGAAGGGGACCGTGGAAGAGCGGAAGCTTCGGCTCGAAGAGCAGACGCGCGGTCGCGCGCCGACCACGATAGCGCACAGGCGCCATAGAATGCCACCAACCCATCGCGGCCGTCAAGGTCGCGAGCCGACGTCAACATACCCTCCGCCGTGTCATGGTCACCGAGTGCGGCCGCCGCCATACTGGCGATAATGCGGGGGTAGGGATCCAGCGGGTCATCAACCGTCAGTTGCATCGACAGCGCCTGCGCGCGTTGGAAGCATTGGCCGGCCTTCGGGGTTTCCCCGGACAACAGATGGGCAATGCCGCGATAGTACGATGAGAGGAATTCGAAATTGTCATCCCCACGGCTTCGGTCCAATACCGACAGTGCCGAGCTGCAGTTGCCGTCGTACAACTCGAGAATCGCCAGGTCAACGGGCGCGTTCGGATCCCCGTGATAGTCCATCGACCGATTGAAGTCGCGTCGCGCGTTGGCGAATTGCCCCAAGGCCCTGCTCGCCATCGCCCGCTCGTAGTAGGCGCGTCCGAACTTGCGATTGGCGCGAATCGCCTCCTCACTGATGGATATGCTCTTCTCGTATTCCTTCTTGTAGTAATAGACGCGCGTCAGCAAAAGCAGAAGATCCAAGTCATTCGCGGCAATCTCGAGGGCCGACGCCACGACTTTCTCTGCGGCGTCGAGGTCGTGCGCCTCGACTTCGCACCAGCCCAGGGACTGGTATCCCGGCAGGAAGCCCGGCGCCTGCGTGATCGTATGCGTGAAGTGCGTGCGCGCCGCCGGGTAGTCACGGCGGTTCATGCAAATCCGCCCCAGTGATCGGGATGCCTCATAACATCGGGGATCCAATTCGAGGGCGAGCCGGCAGTGTTCCTCGGCGTTGGCCAGTTGCCCGGTGGAGCGATCGAAATACGACATGTAACAGAAGATGAGCACATCGGCGAGCCCGACGTGGGCGAGTGTCAGCTTCGGGTCGTGACGCAGCGCCGCTTCAAACTCGTCTTGCGCCCACTCCATTTCCTCCTTCGATGTTCCCCGGTAGTATTCCATGCCGCGTTCGTAATGCACAAGCGCCTCGCGCGACAGCGACTTCGCGCGATCGTGCCAGCCCGTCGGACGAACCGCCGAACGAAACGCTTCTTCCATTTCGGCGACGGATTCGTAGCGCGCGGATTTCTCCATACTCAGCGCGCGCAGCAGGACCGCTTCGAGCGTCTTGGGAATTTCCGGAAAACGGAATGCGGGCGGGCGCGGCGGACCGCTGAAAATCGCGTACTGATACGGAAAGTCGTCGCCAAACTCGTAGGCGTGGGCGCCGGTCGTCATCAGGTAGATCACCGCCCCGATCGAATACACATCCGAGGAGGTTGTCAGGTCCTCACCCAGGACATGCTCCGGCGACGCAAACCCCGGCGTGATGCCGACGACATCGGACGCATGGCCGGTATGGCGGGCGAAGCCGAAGTCCACGAGTTTCGGTGTGAGACTCTTGGTCATGAGCACATTATTCGGCGAGATGTCGCCGTGGACGATCCCGTTGCGGTGCGCTTCGGCCAGGCCGGAGATGATGCCGGCGGCGATGGAAAGGCACTGTTCCCAGTCGTTGATTCCATCCTTCAGCAGCCCGCCCAGCGTGGGGCCATCGACCAATTCCATGAAAATGAAACCGTCGGTTTCGTTGACATCGTGGATGACCGCGACATTGGGGTGTTTGATCTGCGCGGCCATCCGCGCTTCCTGCAACGCGATAGACACATCCATGTCCGTGGGAATCCGATCCTGCTCGAGAACTTTCAACGCCCAGTGTGTCTGCAGCTTCTTATGGAAGACCCGGTAGACCGATGCCACCCCCCCTTCGCCGAGGCGATGGCCCAGCTCGAAATGATCGGGCAGGCGGGACGCGATCTCTTCGGGAGTCACACGGGCAATTTACATTCTTGCCGGAATCGAGGGCAGGTATTATGTTGGGCGTGTATGAGTTGACAGATCGGCGGGTATCGCCCGCTAACGACCGATATACATTAAAACAAGAGAGCCAAACCCTCGCGGCCGCCGACTCGGCCGGGTCAATCGGCCGCCTGCGAACAGACAACAATGCCGCAGTGCTCGACGATTGATCGGGCGGCTGGGATGCGCACGTGAGGCGGAAGGGCTTGGAGTTGTCGTACTGCAATCGGCACACTCCGAGCCCACGAGCCCGAGGCGGCCCTTCTCGTCGGTGTCGCGTTCCGCTCCCGGCAATTCGGCGACTGTATTCCTGCAATCCTTGCTTGCCCTGAGCGGAGCGAATGGGCGACGATGAGGCATACGTGCGTGGAGCAGGCATCCCTTAGCCCACATCCAAAAACGTCGGAATGAGGATCGGCGCTCCGAATCGTCGGCGAGGCCGAAACGTCGTACTTGCTACTTGGGCAGTTGGCGGTATATAATGTGCATTGGGTCAGGTTTCCATTGAGCAAGACCTATTGGGAATCCGTCGCCGGTCACGGCATGACGGACAATCCACGATTTCGTCCAACAACGAACGCAGTGAGGCAACGTCAATGATCGTGCATCGCACGAATCCGGATGGGCAAACCGTCGGTCGATGGTTGCTGCTCAGCTTCCTTTTGGCAGTGCTGATCGCCATTCCCGCCGTCGTCACGGGGGGAAACGATGACCACAACGCGGCAACTCGGGTCGTTGGGTCGGGCGGTTCATCGCAGACCGGTTCCCCCGGAGACCTGCAATTGACATACACGATTCCCTCGATGTCAGTGGGTCGGGGGGAGACGGACACCATCGGGATTTTCATCTCCAATGAGATGGTGCTCGATGGCATCGTCGTCCCACTCGTGCTTCGCGCACAAACACCGGGGTCGTATGTCAGCTTTATGGAATACGTTCTGCCGCCGGGAAGTCGTCTGACAACGCGGTTGAATTCGTTCGTCGTGAACTCCACGCATCCGACAGAGGACGGATTGTGCAAGGAAGAACAAGCAGGCGGATTTTCTGGAGTGGTGCCCGCCGATTACAACTCACCCGATGCGGCCCTGTTCGTGGCGATCGGCAGTTCTGAGTTGGAGCAATTAAATCCGGGGGACGATTTGCTCTCGGGGATACCGTCACTGGGACTGGAATTTACGGCCACCGGGCAGCCCGGCACGTTCCTGGTCGATACTACGTGTACCGATCCGGGCAACCACCTGACGGGTTCACTGACCGCGCCCACAACCGAATACATCCCCGATTTTTTCGCTGGCATCGTCACCATTCTCCCAACCAGCAACATCACGGTCACCAATACCGACGATGACGGTCCGGGATCGCTGCGCGACGCGATCGAGTTTGCCAACAACTTGTTCGGCCCCGACACGATCAGAGTCGAAGTCGACGGAACGCTCATGCTCGATTCGCCTCTTCCAGCGCTCAGCGATGCCACCGGCGGCACGGCCATCTTCGGTTCGCTTGGGGCATTCAATCAGAAGTCCGCTGAAGTCGAGAGCGGATTCATCCTGGACGGGAACGGCTTGATCAGCGGATCGGGAGTCGTCATCACGACGTCGAACAATCTGGTGCAGGATCTGACGATTCGAAACTTTCCGGAGCACGGCGTATTGGTCTCGGGCGGGACATCGCAGTCGAATACGATTGCGCGCAACCTTATCTACGGAAACGGCGGACAGAGCATCGCGCTGGATGACGACGGCGTCACGATCAACGACCCCGGCGATGCCGACGCCGGTCCCAATGACCTGCTGAATTACCCGGTCATTTCGTCGATCGAGCAGGCAGCCCCAAACACATTTGATATCTTCGGCGCGGCCGAACCCTCCGCGACCGTCGAACTCTACATTGCCCAGAAACAGCCGAGCTTGACACTCATCGAGGATCCGTCGCACCACGGACCCGCTTACGAGTTTCTTGGTTCTGCAGTCGCCGATGGATTGGGCGAGTTTGAGCTTCTTGGCGTCTTGGCGCCTGAGTGGTCCCTGATCGCCGCAACGGCGACCGATCTGGCCGGCAACACATCCGAGATGGGCCGCAACAAAGCGCTGACGCTGGACCCGCTTTACATCACCGGGTACTCGGATCCCGTGCCCCCAAAGCATGGATCCCAATCCGGGACGGAGCAGAGAACATCCGGATTGCAACTCGACCCGCTCGGCCCGCTGCAGGTCTACCTGATCGGCCCGGCTGATTCAACAGGCGAGTCCGACTCCATCGGTGTCGGATTTAATTCATACGGTACACAGGGCGAGTATGACAGTCTGACCGATTACAGCGACCCGCCGGATGGAACCCCGGATCATCGCATCACAGTGCGCTCTCCCGACAGCGGCGCCTATCTGATCGGCTACAAGCTCACGGGTGAACCGGGAGACTATCTGACCGGGATCGGGGTCAATGGGCACCAGGAGCATCAGTCGGTGCTCTCGTTCCCGACCGAAAACGCCACTGTGGAAGAAGACGTCGACCACTCAGCGCCGCGCGCGGGCGAGGATGCCGACGGCGCATCGCCGATCGAGTCCATCCCATTCTATTACGCCGGTGAGACCGGTTCATTCTTCGACACGTACTACGAGGTGTGTCAGACGGGCACGCCCGGCTCGCCGGATGTTGTCTTCGTCTACACTCCATCAGCCGATGAGGTGCTGGAGATTTCGCTGTGCAGCGGGGACTTCGACGTTCAGCTTTACCTGTACGAGAACACGGTCGAACAGGGTGCGCCTTTCGCCTGCAGCAGCGACCCCTGCAATCAGAACAAGGCCGCGCCTGCAACATCGCTGACGGTGGCACTGACCGCAGGGAACAACTACTACATCGTCGTCGACGGCTCTGGGGCGGAGTCGGGCAGTTATGTGCTGGCAGCCGATGTCGCCGATTGCGCGTGCGACTGCTTCGCCGACCCGGTCTGCAATACCGTGGTCGACGTGTTCGATGTGGTCAAGTCAGTCGACGTCGCCTTCCGCGCCGGCCCCGCGGTCATCGACCCGAATCCCGCGTGTCCGCGAGAGGACACCGACGTGACCTGCGACGCCGTGACCAATGTCTTCGATGTTGTCAAGTTCGTCGATGTCGCGTTCCGTTCCGCAAACCCGGCTACGGTGTTTTGCAATCCTTGCTTGCCCTGAGCGACTCATACCGAGCGCAGCGGCGGGAAGCAAACGGGCGCGCCTGACCGAGCAACGCCACGGGCTGCGAATTCGCAGCCCGTGAAATCTGTGAAATTGTCCCCCTTCCACTGAGAGTGGTCTGATCGCGGCTTTTGCCGAGAGGCACTGCGGGGTCGTGTAGCCCCAAATCGCCGGATGGCGGCGCTAGCGCACCACGAGAACTGTCAAAATCATCAAAACCGTCTCCCGGATCACCGGCTCAACGCCCACGTCGCATGACATGACAGATTCCCGGGCACGGCTGACACTTTCTGACGCCGGCGGCTTGCGAGGGAGAACTTTGTCGATAGATTCCTGTGGTACCTCATGGCGGAGGAGTTGAGATGCTTCGCGCACTGTCCAAATCCCACCTGAGGGTGTTGCGTGTCGGATTCGAGACGATGACCGGGGAGCGGCATCAGAGACCGGAGGTTGTATGTCCACGACAGTGAAGTCTCCCGAGCCCAAAAGAGTCGGCGGCGCACGGCTGACGGGACGTCAATTGCTTGATTCCGCACGATACAACAGGGGCACGGCTTTTACATGTCCGGAGCGCAGACAATTCGATTTGTTGGGGCTGCTGCCGTACCGCGTGCGGCCGATCGCAGAGCAAGTGGCGCTGGAGTTGGAACATGTTCGCGCGAAGCAGAAGGACCTCGAAAAATTCATCGGCTTGCTCGCGCTCAAGGACCGCAATGAAACACTCTTCTATCGCGTGCTGGTCGAAAACCTTCCGGAATTGATGCCGATCGTTTACACGCCGACCGTCGGCAAAGCGTGTCAGCAGTTCAGCCACATCTTCAGACGGCCGAGCGGAGTCTGGATTACCCCCGATGACATCGACCGCATCCCGGAAATCCTCGTGAACGCGGCCGAAAACGAAACACGTCTGATTGTCGTCACAGACAATGAACGAATCCTCGGCCTGGGGGACCAGGGCGCCGGTGGAATCGGCATACCGTGCGGCAAGGTGGCACTCTACTGCGCGGCCGCGGGCATTCACCCATCCAACTGTCTGCCCATCAGTCTGGACATCGGAACCAACAACTCGGCGTTGCTGGAAGACCCCTACTACCTCGGATTTCCCAAACGCCGCCTGATGGGCGACGCGTATGTCGAATTCATCGAGCGGTTCGTCGAGGGCGTCCGCCAAACAAGTCCCCGCGCGCTCATTCAATGGGAGGATTTCAAGAAGGAGCATGCGCTTTCGATTCTCGACCGTTATCGGAGCCGGATCCCAAGCTTTAACGACGACATCCAGGGTACGGCGGCGGTGGCCGTAGCCGGCCTGCTTTCCGCGTTGAGAATCACCCACGGGCGGCTGTCGGAGCAGCGGATTGTCTTCGCCGGAACAGGCGCGGCCGGAGTGGGAATCGGACGGCTGGTCCGGGCGGCGATGCTGGAGTCGGGAGGCAATGAGGACAGCGTCCGTCGCTCGCTAATTTACGTCGACAGCCGCGGACTGGTTCACGAGCGCGCGCAGATCAGCGAGCCCTACAAACGGCAGGTGGCGATGACCGGCGACGTCATGGCCGCGTACGGTTTTGCAGACAGCGGTCCATTTGATTTGCTGACCGTCGTGGCGAAGGTTAAGCCGACCGTCTTGATCGGCACCTCGACGATTGCGGGACTGTTTTCGGAATCCGTCGTTCGAGAAATGGCCAAACATGTCGACCGTCCGATCATCTTCCCTCTCAGCAATCCGACCGCGCTGACAGAATGCACGCCCGCGGAGGCGCTGCGCTGGACCGACGGACGCGCGCTGATTGCCACGGGCAGTCCGTTCGAACCGGTCTCCTTCGGAGGGCGCGTGCACGAAGTCAGCCAGGGGAATAATGTCTTCGTCTTTCCGGGAGTCGGCCTGGGTTGCATCCTCAGTGAGGCCCGGGAAGTGCGCGATGAGATGTTTCTAGCCGCGGCCCACGCGTTGGCCGATTCCGTGACCCCCGCCATGCTTGAACGCGGAGGGGTATATCCCAGCGTCAACGAATTGCGCGCGGTCAGCGCCCGGGTCGCCGCCGCCGTCATTCGCAAGGCGCGTGATTTGTCATTGGGCCGCGCCATACCCGATGATGCGATCGATCGGTTGATCGCAGAATCGATGTGGTACCCCGACTATCCGCAACCTTCCGCTGCCGAACAGTCACCGCCGCGTTTCTGAGCGCGCTGTTTCGCTTGGCGGCAGGAGTTGTGAGCCGGTTCTGCAAGCGGCGCGTGCATGCCTTAATGGGGAATGCAGTACTTCGGTCGGCGGATCGCATTGACCCGCCTCCTGATTGACGACGTCATTTATGATCCGAACCGATTGAACCATCGGTTCGTACGGTGTATCGTGTCGTAGCGAATGAGAGATCAATACGCGCGGTTGAAATGTTGACCCTCTGGCTCATCGTTCACACCGCCTGGGTCGTCTGGATGATTCTGGGAGTCCTCCTCGCCGTCCTGGCGCACCGCAAGCCCCGCCTCTGGCGAATGCCCGTGTTTCGAACCGCGCACCTGATCGGGCTGTTGGCCACAGCGACAGTTCCGCTCTGGAGCGACGGCATCTGCCCGATTACCGATTGGGAGTGGGCGGCCGATCAGCGCGCCCCCGGCGAGGCCGAGGGGTTTCTGGTTCGGGCAATCCGCGCAACTCTGTATCTCGACGTGGCGCCGTGGATTCTCTCCATCGTCACTGCGGTCGTGGCGATGTATTGCGTCGTCGTCTATGTCCTTTACCCACCCTGGCACAAACCCGTTCGCCGCACTGCGACGGTCGAAAATTGACGCTCAGACGCCCAAGCCCCGTTCCCGCGGCCCCAGGCGGACCGTGCGGGCATCAGCAACAAAAACGGGGAGCGTCAGCCGACGCTCCCCGTTGCATTAGAACTCTCTGAGTCGAAGTGTGATTACTTCTTGCGCGTGTAAGTCAACTCCATCGACTTCTCATCGGTGCCATCAGGCATGACATTGAACATCGCGAAAGTAAAGCTGTCGTCGCTGATGACAGTGACCACTTCCTTCACCTTCTTGCCTTTCACTCCGGACATTGGATCATCGAAGGTGCCGGTCGAGGTCATGCTCTTGCCGTCCGCCGCGCAGGTGCCCTCGCTCTTGTAGATGCCGCTGCTCAGGTTGTCGATCCACGTGCTGGCATGCTTCTCCGCGAAAATGTCGTAGGCCATGACGCCATGGCCGACAAACTCCCGGCCCATCATCTCCGAGGTGTAATCCTGCGTGATGTACAACCCGTTGTACATCGACTTGAACACGGCCGTCCCGGTCGACATCATCGGCTCGCCGGGGCCCATCCAGAACTTGCCGGCGACATCCCAAGACCCGACCATCTTCGCCATGTGCTTGTGGTGATCGCCGGGCGTGTAGAACTTGGCATACTCGGCCATCATTTTTTCCATGTCCGCGGCGCTCGGCTCGCCCTCCTGCTGGGCCACCACGGGCACGGCACTTCCTATCGCCAGCGCGAACACGATCGCTCCGGCGATTAGCTTGCGTTGCAACATCTTTGTCTCCTTTCGATGTTCATCTACCAGACCATTACCCTTCTTAACCGAATTCTATACCCTGCGATGGTGTCATATCAGAAGAAAATTGGGTCGTGTCAGACCGGGAAGACGCCCGGATATGCATAATCGGACTTCGATAGTCAAGACCTCTGGTGGCGATCGCCAACAAAATGATCCGACCGGCTTGACCGGATCCATTGGGAGAGCGTAACTTACAGGACCAAAAGAAGATGGGCGAACGCGTCCAATCGCCCATCCGAATACGCTCGATCTGACTTTTCCAAGGAGTCGCTCCGATGACACCGAAAGCACAGGAATCACTCGACCAACTCAAAAAAATCTCGCGAGAGATTTCGATCCTCGGCACCTGCGGGGCGCTCTTGGGCTGGGACGAACGCACTCATATGCCCCCCGGCGGCGCCGAGTTTCGTGCCGAGCAGTCGGGGTACCTCGCCGGACTGACACATAAACGCCTCGTCGATCCGCGCATCGGCGAACTGCTGGAGGCGCTGCGTGCCGACGGGCTCGGCAACGGCAATCACAGCCCCGAGGCGGCAATCGTCCGCGAGATCGGCCGCGCCTACGACCGCGCCACCAAGATCCCGCAGTCATTGGTCGAGGAAATTACGAAGTGCGCATCATTGGGCGAGACCGCCTGGGCCAAGGCGCGCAAACAGTCGGACTATTCGATCTTCAAGCCGTGGCTGAAGAAAATGATCGGCCTCAAAAAACAGGAGGCCGAGGCCGTCGGATACGAAGACGATCCCTACGATGCGCTGCTCGACGATTTCGAGCCGGGCGCCACGGTCAAGGCAATCGAGGCGGCGTTCACGCCTCTCCGCGTCGAATTGGTCAAGCTGCTCGACAAGATCAAAAACTCCCAACGCAAGCCCGATGTCGGCATTCTCGATCGCCGCTACCCGGTCGACAAACAGGAAGACTTCGGACGCCTCGCCGCCAAAGCGATCGGCTTCGACTTCGAGCGCGGACGGCTCGATGTCACGGTGCATCCGTTCTGCACCGGCATCGGTCCCGGCGACACGCGCATCACGACGCGTTACCACGAAACCAATTTCACCGGCTCATTCTTCGGCATCCTGCATGAGTCCGGGCACGGCATCTACGATCAGGGGCTCAATCGCCAGGAATTCGGCAATCCGCTGGGCGATGCGATCTCGCTGGGTATCCACGAATCGCAGTCGCGCATGTGGGAAAATCAGGTCGGCCGTTCGCGCGCCTTCTGGGAGTATTTCTATCCCACCGCGCAGAAACATTTCCCCGAGGCATTGGGCAATGTCTCGCTGGATGCCTTCTATTTCGCGATCAACGATGTCCGTCCCTCATTCATCCGCACCGAGTCCGACGAAGCGACCTACAATCTGCACATCATGCTGCGTTTCGAAATGGAGCGCGCGATCTTCTCCGGCGATCTGACGGTCGACGATGTCCCCGCTGTCTGGAACGAGAAGTTCACATCCTACTTTGGCATCACGCCCTCGAAGGATTCCGACGGCTGCCTGCAGGATGTCCACTGGAGCGCCGGCCTGATCGGCTACTTCCCGACCTACACCTTGGGCAATCTCTACTCGGCGCAGTTCTTCGCGCAGGCGAAGAAAGACTTGGGCGATATGTACGCGATGTTTCGCCGTGGCGAGTTCGCGCCGCTGAAGAAGTGGCTCAACGACAACATCCATCAACACGGCCAGCGCTACCGTGCCGACGAACTGGTCCAGCGCGTCACCGGCAAACCGCTCAGCCACGAAGCCCTGCTGGCCTACATGACCGAAAAGTTCGGGAAGTTGTATAGCTTTGCGTGAGAGAGTCGTAGGTTTGGAGCCCAGTGTCTCCCCGGGGTATAGCGAGGAGCTTTGGACTTCAGGCGAACATCGGTAACGTGGCCCTGACCTTGGTCAGGGTTTACTTGGCACCTCATTTCACACACAGTGCGACGAAAGAGCTACAACGATCCCGGCCATGTACACTTTCTCACGTTCTCGTGCTACAAGAAGCTCCAAATCCTCACCGACGATTTGATCCGTCAGTGGCTCTGTGCAGCGATTTCAGACGCTCGCGAGGTTGAGAGATTCGATCTGTGGGCATTCGTGATCATGCCGGACCACGTGCATTTGTTATTGCGCCCGCGCGAAGAGTCGTACTCGATTCCGGCGATCCTAAGACGGATCAAGGAGCCACTCGCTCATCGGGTCGTACGGCTCTGGCAGGAAAGCGCTCCATACAAACTGGACCGCGTCCGCGCCAAGTTTGGAAGCCGATACGTGCACCGCATCTGGCAGCCCGGCGGCGGATTCGACAAGAACCTCACCGAGACCGACGCAATCGCCAAGGCAATCGAGTACATAGAGTACAATCCCGTGCGACGCGGGCTGGTCGCCGAACCCACGGAGTGGAAGTGGTCAAGCGCACAGGCACGGACTGGGTGCGTGGACATCCCGTTGAAAATCGACCCAGTTGATGTGTTCATTGAGATTGAACGGGGCGCGACGGATAGACCCTGACCAAGGTCAGGGCCACGACACGAATTATTACCCACTACTCACACCAGAAAACCTGTGCTCACCGTCGGGTCGATCGGCATGTTGGGCCATCTGACTCAGACCGATGCACGAGGGACCATCGCGCAAACATCGGTCCCGAAATATCCCCTGACCCCCTATTCGGTCATCGCAGCTTCCGCGACGCGGTCGTGTGATCGATGAAGACGATGCCGTCGAACTCTAACGGCGGCACGGCCTTCATTTCAAATCCATAATCGTACGCCGCGTAGCCGATGTGACGGATCGGACGCGGCTGCCATAGCCAGTCGCCGCGATTATCCGATGCCGCGGCCCGCAAATCGACGATCATCCCGACGGCTCCCGGCGTCCGGGGCAGGCGATGGAGCGCCTCTTCGATACTGCCTGCCGGAGCGGGAAATGCTGCCGCTTCGATCCACTCGTGATCGGTAAAACTCTTGGTGGCGCTGTATGCACCGTCATACGTCAGCAGACTGAAGGCGCGGTAGCCGTCGCCGTAAAGGCGTGACAGATACGCGCCCATCTGTGCACCGCCGTTGAAGCTGCGCTCGGGATCGCCGCCGCGACTCACATGGACATCATGAGCCCACACAACGGCGCGCTCGCCGGGTGCGAGTATCCGGACAATCCAATCGAGATTCGCCGCCATCAGACTGTCGCGCTCCGGCGAATTCAGCGCTTCGTTAAATAGTGTCGCCTGTCGCATCAGGTTGGCCGACTGCAGCGCCCACTCCGCCGCGATGCTGTCACCGCGGCTGCGTGCGCCGACAAGCCAGGCAGAACGGCGGGCGCTCACATCCTGCCACATCGTTTCCCCCTGCTTTCGCCACCGCGTCCGGATCGAATCGGGAATCTGGGGCGTCGCGGACCCCGGCTGACTGCAGTACTCACCGAGCAGAGAATCAAATCGCATGACCAATGACGGCTCGCATCGCTGGAGAAAAGCGCGCAGCGTGTCGGCAGGGGCTTCGTGGTCCTGCATATCGAATCCCGCAAAACGCACCATGCGGTCGGGGTGGTCTCGATTGTGTGCGCGCATCCACTCGATGAGCGCGCGCATTTCTTCGGTATTCCAGACGGCGAACATCACGCGCATGACTTCGCGTGCGGCGCCCTCGCCGCCCTGGACATAGCGGTTGATGCGTTCGACCGCGAGCTGATTGGCCTCAATGGCGAAGACCGTGAAACCCAACTCGCACACGAGATACTCGAGTAGCCGGTGTTTGACGACAAAGAATTCGCTGGTGCCGTGGGTCGATTCCCCCAGCGCCACGATGCGGGCCGAGCCGACCACGTCGCGAAAGCGCGTCAGGTCCAGGTCGTCGGGCGAGGCGGGCGAAACGCTGTGCAACGGTGACGCGTGACGCCGGAGCCACGCCAAATCCTCATCGGTGGGCGATGGTGCATCCGGAGGCAGGGATGAAATCCGTTGACCGGCCGCGTACAACTGCAAATCATCGAACCAGATGGTCCCAGATCCCTCCAAACCCGCCGCGATGACGATCGTGTGCACGTCCGACGACGGAACGACAATCTCCAGTTCATGCTGTGTCCATTCCTGCTCGGAGTCAGCGTATGTGTGGCCGAGGATCGCCGACGTGTCGCCCGTCGCGACTGCCCCATCGCCCCACGCCTCAAGCATGATGCGACCGCTGCCGTTCAGACGCTGCGACTTCATCCATGCCGTCAACCGGAGTTCACGCGACAACGCAAAATCCGACGGAATCATCAGCATGATCGTCTGGGGAGAGGATTCCTGATTGAATCCTGCTGAATCAGACCGTGTGATACAAAGACTATGGCCGCCGGAATGGTGCTCTGTGCTGTCCGCAAAAACCGTAGCCGCAGGCCCGGTATACGCCGACCATCCGAACCCCCAGCCCCAAGGCCTTCCGGTACCGACAACGCTCGGGAGTTCAAAGTCCAAATTCAGCGGTTGCTGAGAGCAGGCAGGATCAACCTTGACGACCGTCGCAACAATCAGTGCCGCTACAGTCGCCGATAACTGAGTCCTGGCCGGCTTACACTCGGTTCCGCGCATGGTACGACCTGTTTTGGGGAATAGCGCAATACCCTCCGACTTGAATACACACTACTCAAACAGAAAACTCGCGTTGACGGTCGAGACGATTTCCTTATCAATCGACGTGACATCGCTCATCCCGTAATCGGACACATCCTGCGAATTGAGTGGGCGAATCTGGAAGACCCTCACGCGCGCCGAAGTCGGAGCGCCGACTTTGCGTCCGGTGATCTCGGCCAACTGCCGCGCGCGTTCCTTGGCATTTTCGGTCGCGGCGCGGATCATCTCGATTTTCAGATCATCCAGCCCTGTAAACAAGTATCGCGGCTGCCCCGAATAAAACTCGATTCCCGCTTCGACCAGCGAGGACGATTTCTTGGCCAGCTCGGTCACGCGGTCGACGTCGTCGAGCGCGACGCTGACCGTCTGGCGCAATGTGTATCCGGTGACGTTGCCCTCACGATTGTGATTCTTGTTGATCTGGACCGCGCCGATTTCGTACTGCCCCGGTTGCAACCCCTCCTGCGTGAGGAATGCCTCGGCCTGCGCCAAGTGCGCTTTCAGGATCGGATAGGCGCTCTCGATTCCGACCGCGCCGACCGAGATCGTCCCCTCCCACAAGGCGCGATTGGAGCGGATCGGCTTGGAGGCCGCGCCGGTCACCGAGATCGTCTGGCCGTATCCTTTGACTTTGACAAACGCTTTGGCGGCGATAAGCGTGCTGATTACGATCGCCGCACTGAGCAACAGGGCGGCCGCGACCAGCCCGCCGCCCCGATGGTTCGAGTCTGCCTGCGTCGACATTGTGCCCTCTTGCCTTCTTTCGGTCCACTTCCGGCCGGAACGGTATCGTTGAATCGCTGCGGTATTCTACGCGCAAATACCGACGGCACCATCAACGAAAATCCCGGCCCGGCGGCCCTGACCGCCTGGGGTCGGAAATTGCGTAACTCACCTCAATCAGCGCACCGCGCCACCCTGCACCATGTCGGTCGCCCGGAGACTGCTGGTCCTGCTATGGGATGTCTCACCGATTTCGCGCAACATTCAGGGCATCCGATTTTCTCTCACAGCCGGAACTGGTTCATGTCCGACCGTCGCCGTTTGCGAGCGCATCCGCACGTAACCGTCAACCGCAACGCACGCGGCCAGACTGACGCCGTACGCCACGATATCAAACGGATCAAAACGGCCGCGTGTAATTGCCAGTATTGTCCCGCTAAGATCGAATGCCTGACAGATCTCCCACACCGTTCCGACGAGAAAGACAAATAGAGCGGTGAACACGGGTGACGGTGTCGGTTTGTAGATGCGGTTGAGAAGCGTTGCACGCAAACGGAGCGCCCCATACATCCAAATCGGTCCGGCGATATCGGCGAGGTAGTTCGTCAGAAATCCTCCCCGCACTCCTCCCATCTGCAGAGCTACGGCAAAGATCGCCACGGTGAATCCTCCATAGTACAGCCGCAGCAGCAGTCTGCGCTCGGAGCCCGAACGCGGGACTGTGCTGCCGGGTCGACTCTCATCCCGATGTGCGCGTCGAAAGCTCCAGAAGGATTTCGAAACAACCGTCATGTTGCCCTCTATGTAACCGGGGCGTCCCTTGAATGGGACGCCCCGGTTGTGTCGACGATATGTCGTATCAGACGATCATGGACACGGATCGCAGAACAACACGTTCGGATCACCGCTGCGGAACGCGACATCGACGAAGAGCACCACGTCGAAGACATTGGTCACGTTGTCGCAAGTCACGTCGGTGTCCTCACGCGGGCACGCCGGGTTCGGATCGATGATCGGCGCGCCGGCACGGAACGCCACATCGACCGCGAGCACGACATCGAACACGTCGACAATCACCAAATCGCACTGCGGATTGCCGAAGCAGTCGCAGGCGCACAGCGCCAAAGGCGGCGGGATCGCCGGTTTGATGATGTTGATCCACACCGAGTCGTCCGGCTGCGACAGTCCGATGCGATCGACACGATACCAAACCGTCTCGCCGAGCTTCAGCGGACCGAGGAACTTCAACAGCAGGTAATCGCCCAATGAGACCTCGGTGTCGCCGTTGATGTCGCGGTAGTCCTCGACGCTGACATAGTAGAGGATGCGGACATACTCCGTATCGACGAGACCGGAATCGGCATCGGGACGGCGCCACTCGGTCAGGACGAATTCGCCCTGCTGCAACCAGTGGATTTCATCCCAGATCAGAAGCGGCGACACCGGTTGATGCCAGTTGTCGAACTCGAACGCCTCGGTCGTGTCGTCACCCAGCGGGATGCCGAAGTACGATTCGATCCACGCATAGTCAAGACTGTCGAGCACCAGCTTCATGCAGTCGGGCGTGTCATCCGGCGGCGGTTGGCAGGTCGGCCAGCCATCGCAGGTCGGGCTAAACGAGCACGTGGGCGAACCGTCACACGTCAGCGATTCACCGCAGGTCACGGCTCCGGGACAAGTCGAGGCGCCCTGACAGCTTGGGGTACCGCCGCAGGTGAGGGTCCCGTCATCGCAAGTCGGCACCCCGTTGCAGGTCGGCCAGCCGCCGCAGGTAGGCGTCAGATCGCACGTAGCCGTGCGATCACAAGTGGCCACGCCGGTGCAAGTGATCGACAATCCGCACGTCGCATTACCGGTGCATGTGTGTCCGCCCAGACACGTCGCGGTACCCGGACAGGTTCCCGTGCCCGGACAGGTGCCGAACTGCGGACATGTCGCCGCCTGACAGGATGCATTCGGCGGACAGGTAGCCCAGCCGTTGCAAGTGAGGCCGAGCGGGCCGCACGTGTTGTTCGGGGCGCAACTGGCCGCATCCAGACACGTCGGTCCACCCGGGACCGTCGGCGGCGGACAATCCATGATCGCGCAGGTCGGAGTCCCGGCGCAACTCATCCATCCCGAACTCGTGATGTGACATCCCGGATCACCGACGCAACTGAAGGCACCGAAGTACGTTGGGCAGCTCCACGCCGGACAGGTATGGAACCCGAACATCGTCGGCAGGATACAGGTCGAATCATACGGGAAGCAGGTCGACCACCCCGGCGAAGTCGGGCAGATCGGCCCGCCCGGACAGCTCGGACCGGCATCGATGGTCACGCACGAGAGAATCCCACAGGTGTATGATCCCTCGACCGTGGGACAGAGCGCCCCCACACAACTGGGCATGGCGATCGAGGTGGGGCAATCCCCAAAGGGCACGCAACTGACGTTGCCGTTCACCGTCGGCGTGTTCGGACACAATCCGGGAACGCAACTGGGACCGAAACACGAGGTCAGCACACATGTCGCGCTGCCGTCGATCGTCGGCTCCGACGGGCAGGTCGGCGTGCCGTCACACGTCGACGTGCCTTGGCAAGTCTCAGAACCGATGCACGTGGAGTTTCCGGCGCCGCAGGTCGCAGTCCCCTGGCACGAAGGATAATATTGGCATGTGTAGTTGGGCGAACATGTGGCCGAGGATCCGTAACAGGTCGCCTCGGCGGTGCAAGTCACCGATTGACACGTCTGGATCGCCGCGCAACTCGCATCGATGCAGGTGTAGGAACCGACGCACGTGGATGTGCCGTGGCACGACGGATAACCGGCGCTGGTGGGATCGCCGCACTCCGGTCCCTGGTAGGTCGGCGGCGGTTCACACCCGTACCCTTCGTGGCATGTTTCCCCGCCCCGGCAGGTGGGAGAGCCGATGCACGTGTACGCTTCGCCGCACGTCGTCGTACCGGCACAACTCGGATAGTAATCGCAGCTGGGGTTCCCCGAACAGGTCGCATCGCTCCCGGCGCAGGTCGCCTCGGCAGTACAAGTGATCGAGTGACAAGTTTCAATCGCCGCGCAGGTCGTGCCGCCGATGCAGGTGTACGAACCCTCACACGTCGAAGCGCCGATGCACGAGGGTGATCCGGCGCAGGTCATGCCGCCGGGACAGGTCAATTCGCCCGGACATGTCGTCGAGGTGGCCATAGTCGGGCCGGGGGAGCAGGTGCAGCCGCCCGCCGTTCCCGGAACGTCGCGCAATGCGTTGGGGAGACACTCGCCGGTCCAACTCCATTGCATGCAGACGTTGCCGACCTGCGTATTAAACGACGTCGCGCACGTTCCGTTCACGCAGGTGCACATCGATCCCGCGCGCACATCCCCGACACAGACCCCCAACCGGGCTTGTTCACCGGCCGGCCCGCTGATGCAGGTCAACTGATAAATACACTCGCACTCGGCCGGCTCGGTCGGCGTGTGGTAAACATAGCAGATCCACGCTATCGGTCCCTCTTCGGCCGTCGCGCCCTTGCGGTACAGCGGCACCGGCGGGTGGCTCGGCGGGGTACGAAACGTCGTGCCATACGGCGGCAGTGTGCCGCTGATCGGCCCGGATTCCACGCGGATGGGATCGATGCTGACCAACTGCAGCGAGACCAGTTCAATCTCCACTTCCACGAACACATCAAAGAAACTGTTATTGGCGAACTGGAAATTGCCGCCGGGATCGGCCACCACGCCGTCGATCTGCCCCAATGACGGCATCGTCATGCTCTGCGACACGTTGATCGGCCCCAGGATCGGATGGATGCTGCGCAGCTCAAGCTGAACGATCTCGATCGGGATGGGCTCGCCGGTCGTGTACGGCGGCGCATCACGCCGTACGCGCGTCGGCCCCTGCAGATTGGTTGGCGGCACCGCTTCAAGGCATGGGTTATCCGGGTCCACGATCAGACAGATTTCGGCGACTGACTCGAAGATGTCGTCGACCGTCGTAGGACTGTCGCCGAGGATCATGGTCGCACCATACTGTCCGGGACTTGAGCAGGGGGCGCCTTCAAATTGCTGGTGCCCGACAAACAGTGCCAGCGTGCTGCCACCCTGACCCGGCCCAATGACGACCCAGACGTAGACCGTGTCGCATTCGTCGCCGGCGCCGACGGCCACAACGCCGATGTCGGGACTACTGCATCCCTCCGGATCATTGGGATCGTACAGAGTAAAGTCGAGAATGTACGCGTTAAACGGAAAATCGGCCGTCACACAGAATGTGATGCTGTCGCCGTCGTTGTTCGGGAAGAGGAAGAAATCGGTATCGCGCGTCCCGGCGTCAGCGTACACATCGCCGCAAATGGTCATTCCAGGTGAAATCGAGCCATACGCCGCCGGCGTCAGGTTGCAGCCGTCGTTGTCCTGATTGCCGCAGGGCTCGCCTTCGGGAATGCCGCTGCATCCCGGCCAGTCGCACGGACCGCAAGTCACCGGATCGGTTTCAGAGACGTCGATGGTATAATCACCGAAATCTAAGTTGCTGTACCCGTCGACGACGATGTAATACGTCTGGCCTCCAGTGAGCGGTACACATTCCAGACGCGACCGCCACCCGTTGGTGCCGCAAAAATCGTCGTTGCAGGCGACCAACGTGCTCGGACTGCCTTCATAAACGTAGACTTTTGTGTCGTACAGGGAGGGGCACAGATCGATGTCGATGAGCTGGTCGGATGCTGGCGTGTATGAGTACACAACGTCGGGCGCATACGACCCAGGATCAAACGGGCAGATCTCATTGTAATCGTCGGCAAAACCGGACGTCGTGCCCGTGTTGGAATACGGCAGACTCGGAATCGGCGTCGCCGAGGCGATGTTGTCCCCGCCCTGCTGTGCGATCTTGGCCGGATCAGGTACATTCGACGGGCCATCGCCCGGTTTCCTGGCGGGCGCAACATTCGACGTGTTGAACTCTCCCGGCAGCCAAATGCTGCGGAGGTCGAACGAGTACCGGGCGGGAGCGGTCACGGGCCGCTGGCCGCCGGCGGTGCCGGTGCGATCGGCGATCTGCTGCCGATTTCGGGCCAGCGCGATCGGATTGATCGTCGTACCCGCCTGCTCTTCGAATCGGTCGACCGATGTTTGGAGACTGTGCTGGTAGAGAGGAGACGGAAGCGGTTCGTTGCGGTCGCCCGAGGCCTGCTCCGCGGTCAGGAGCAATCCCGCACACGACAATGTCACCACACATGCCCACCAAATCCAACCACGGCGACTTCGGAACCAGTTCGCTTTCAGCATAAGACCTCCACGCCTATCAATGGAGCCACTGTTCTCATCCGTAGAGTACCGGACACACGTGCCATGCGCCCAAGAAGCGACTTCTATTCAGTTGGCAGATCGCGAGAAACGAGCACTACAGGTTGCTGAAACCCAAGGTACGTTTGCGGGATGGCTTGTCAAGAGCGTGAGGATTAATTTTACCATTTATGTTAAGTTTGAATCGGCGAAGGCCGATCTCCGACGCCAATCCGTCAGCGCGAGGAGCATTGTATCACAATGCTGTACAACAAATTGTGGTGATCCCGTCGAATTCGGTGCCTATTTCAAAAGGACAGCAAAGTAGCTGGTCCGATTGCGTGACGTGTGATCGATCTGCCAGCTCTTAAAGCCCGCGGCCTCCGCCATCGAGGCAATCTGTCTCCGGGAGTAAAACCGGACGGGACACGCCTTAAACAGATACCGTGCCTTTCGCAGCGGCATACGCAGCCAATGCCGGGATGGAAATGAGGCGACCACCGAGTGCCCGGCCCTCTGCGCCATCCTCACCAGCGCCGCTGCAGGATCGGCCACATAGTCGAAGAATCCCATCGCCACAACGACCTCAAACACTTCGTCCGACGGCCACTGGGCAAAATCGGCGGCGACCAATTCAACATGACAATCTCTCAATCGGTCCAACCGCGAGCGCGCCATCGCCAGCATGTTCTCGGAGACATCCAGGCCGACCAATCGCCGTCCGTCCGGCTGGGCCAGCGCCTCGAGATAGCGTCCCGAGCCGCAGCCGATGTCCAGCACACTGCGTGGCCGTACCGCCGCCACATGGTCGAGCGTCCGCCGAAACCGCTCATCGATGTCGGCGCGAAAGCGGCGATTGATCCACCCCATGAGACGGGACGGCGCGGCGCCGTGATAGAGCGAATCGAACGCCGACGCCGTGCGGTCAAAATGGCGGCCGACTTGCTGTGTTGGAGTTGTCCGGGAGCGATCGTGCAACATGAAACTGCTCGTCCTTATGTGATGAAGCCCTCATTCCGCAGAACCGCGGACATCGTGGTAAACCGCACGGAGTGCAACAGAGTTTCCATCCGCCTCCGTCCCTTGCTCAGTCCGGAGTAATGCCGGAAACGTCGCGGCCAGGACAGTCCCGGCAATCGCGGCGCGATTCCGCCGATCTCGCAGGGATGCGCATAGAAGGTCGTCGGAGTCTCGCTCCGCCCCCGTCGGCCGAAGAACACGCGCGTCACCCAGAAGGGATACACGCGAAAGTAGCCGCCGCCGCCGATCGGCAGCGTTCCAAACAGCAGCCGCAGCACCGGCAACGGAAACTCCACCAGCCCATTGGGCCAGCGAAACAGACCGTGGGGCGTCCCGCGCATACCGTAGACGTCATGCCAGCCGGTTGGTACGATACTGGAGTCATAGAGAAACCCCGCCGCGCGCAACTCGTCGATGGCCCACAGATTCTTCTGCCCGATGGAGAAGTCCGGCGCGCGAAACCCGATGACCGGCTGCCCGCATGCGTCCTCCAGCAGCCACTTGGCCTCTGTCAGATCACGACGAAATGACTCACGCGACTGCCCGAAAATGCGACGGTGCTCCAGTGCGTGGCAGCCGATTTCGTGCCCGCCCTCGGCGACGCGCCGGACCAGGTCGGGTCGTGACTTCGCGATGCGGCCCAGAAAGAAGAATGTCGCATGCGTGTTGCAGCCCGCCAGCAGCTCGAGGGTCACCTCAAGATTGTCGGCGATCTGGCCATCTTGCGTCTCGATGCGGAGAAACTCCGTCGCCACCGACACGCTCTCCACGAGCGCTTCCGCCTGCGCCTCGACATCGATCGTCAACGCCAGTGAGGAGGCACCCGTCAACTCGCTCATATTACCGGCTCGCGCCCGGCCAGCCGCGCGCATGGCGGCGCATTGTCTGGGGTCAGATTTGGAAATAGCGGGAGAAATCGCAGGCGAACCCGCGCGGCGTGTACTCGCCGCGCTCGGCATCGAGTTGATAGTCGCCGCGACATCGCCCGTCGGCGATGGCGGTGATCGCCGCCAGGAACCGGTCCACTTCCCCGATCGTGTTGTAAATCCCGAAACTGATGCGCACGGTGCCCGGCAGGCGCGAACGGTCGCGCGACAGGATCTGGCGTTCCAGCTCGCGCGCGTCCGCGTCGTTGACATGCAGCAGCGACTTCACATACAGGTGCGCGCAGAAACAGCCGGACCGCACGCCGATGCCGTGCTCGTGGCTGAGGATCGCCGCCACCAGCGCGTGCGGCATCCCGTCTATATCGAAGGCAATCACGCCAAGCCGCTCGACGGTGCGTTCGGGATCGACATTGCCGTACACGATGACTTTGGGGATGCGCGCCAGCCCGCGCAGCGCATGGGCCGTCAACGCCGCCTCATGTGCAATAATCCGGTCCCAGCCGATCGACTCGATCAGTTCGATGGCCTTGGCCAGCGCCACCACGCCGATGATGTCCGGTGTGCCCGCCTCTTCCTTGTCGGGAAGATCGGTCCAGTAGGCCTCTTCGAGATTGACGATGTCGACCGTCCCGCCGCCGACGCTGTCGGGATCGCCTTCCTCGAACGGGCGCCTGTTGCCGACCAGAATTCCGATCCCATACGGGGCGTACATCTTGTGCGCGGAAAACACGAGATAGTCGATGTGCGACGGATCGGTCGCATCCCCCATGATCATTGGGCGGTGCGGGGCCAATTGCGCGGCATCGACGAGTACCTCGGCGCCGACCGAGTGCGCGCCGCGCGCGAACACGGCAATGTCGTTGATATACCCCGAAACATTGGATGCCCCGGTGACGGCCACAAGGCGGATCTTCTTTCCGTATTGCACCAGTTTCGCATTGAAATCGTCGACGTCGATGCGCCCGTCGCCGTCGATTTCGATATGCACGACCGTGGCCACCTTGCGCCACGGCAGCTCGTTGGAGTGATGCTCCATGAGTGAGGTCAGCACGATATCGTCGTGCTTCAGATCGAGCCGATGCGACAGCTTGTTGATGGATTCCGTCGAGTTTTTGGTGAAGAGCACGATATGGCGCGTCAGATCAGCCTTGACGAAACGGGCAATGCGCTCGCGCGCCTCTTCGAAAACCCACGATGACAACTGCGACTTAAAACCGGTCCCGCGGTGGACGTTGGAGTACCACTGGAGAAACTCATCGACCTTTTCGGCGATCGGCCGGAAGGTCGGGGTGGAGGCGGCGTTGTCGAAGTTGATGTAATTGACCGGGGGCCCCTCCAGCACCGGCACAAGGGCATCGACGCCGATCAACCGGGACCGCCATTCCGACAAATCTCCCGTAGTCGCTGTCTGCCGCGGTTGAGTCTTGGCCAATGTTGTGGGCATGATGGTATCCCCCCCTCCCTATCCGGACAATATACGCGCCCGACAGGGCCGGTGCACGCACTTCAGGCCCATTCTGGCAGCCGGCCGATCATCTGTTGAGCGGGCACAAAGCATCCCCCTGCCCGCTTCACAAAAATACCGTCCTCACGCCGAGGGGCGTAAGGACGGCAATTTGCAAGCAAGCGGTCTTCGGTCGATTAGAAATTGCCGGTCAAGCTGAACCGGTGATTCTCGTCCATGAAGTCCTGCAGCTCTTCGACATAGGCATAGTCGAAGCGGAACTGCTTGAAGCGCAGGCCCGCACCCAGCGCAAAGGCGCCATCGTCGACGCCCGCGCGAGCCGCCACGCCGTAGTCGGAATTGTCGAAGGCGTGCATATACTCGCCACCGATGCGAAATACCATTTCATCGACGCCCTGCGTCTTTTGGATTTCCACCGGGAAGGTGAAACCCATCAGCGCATCGGGATGGACGCCGATGCCGAAGCGGATGTTGTACGGCACGGCATCATCGCCGACTTTCAGTCCCAGCGACTGGGCCACGACGCCGACGCTTGCTTCCGGGTGGATGTCCCACTGAACACCCAGGTCGCCGCCGACACCGGTCTCCTCGGCGACGGAATTGTTGGCGATCACGAGACTGGCGCCGAAGCGCATCGCCTCAGCCTGGTTCGCATACGACAGCAGGAAGTAATTGTCGAGATAGTCCTCGGTCGTCTGCGTGCCGCCGCCGTCGATCAGGCCGACATCGGTAATCCCGGCGTTGATCCACGAAATTCCGAGGTGGCCGAAGCTAAAGCAGGCCGCGGCCGCCAGATAGTTGAATTGGCGGTCGGCGAACATGTCCGCCGAGAGCATGCTCGTGAAACCCCACTTTTGCAGGTGTGTCAACCCGGCCGGGTTGAAGAATCCTGCTGTGGCGTCATTGACAATGGCAACTTGCGCATTGCCCATTCCATAGGCGCGCGCGCCGACACCGGTGCGCAGAAACGGCAGCGCGTGGTTGTCATCCACCGCACTCGCATTCGTCGACAGTCCCACCACGAAAAGCGCCGTGACGAGGACCATCGTCAACAGTGTGACCCGCTTGCTGGTCATGATCGTTACTCCCCTCGTTAAGCTCTTCAATTCTCTTTTCGTCCTCGTTTATGGTTTTCGGCGTCCCGCCTCCCGGCCGTCAGGGGCCGGAAGGCGGGAGCCAACTCTCCGTGGTTAATCGTTCGAAGCCGACAACCGCTTGACCACGACCTTGAGAACCTGCGACGACGCCGCATGCGACGCGCTGCCGGTGCTCTGGAAGTGGACAAGGTACACGCCCTCGGCCACGAGTTCACCATCGTCATTGCCGCCGCTCCAACTGACGGTCTGCGACACGTTGCCGATGGCGCTGTTGTAGATCGTACCGACCTTGCGTCCCGACAGATCATAGACCGACACGGTGACCGAACCGCCGCCGTCGAATCCGTTCAGGTCGAAGCTGATCGATTCGCCGCTGTACGGATCAAACGGGTTGGTCGAACCGCCGGAGATCACCACGTCGCCGTCGCCGCCCTCGCCACCGCACTCCGCATCGGAGACGGTGAACATCTCTTTGACCACGCGCTGGTGGTTGCCGACGTAGTCGACCACACCGTCGCAAAGCTGGTCATAGATGTAGTACTCGCAGTTGCAGTCGTCGTAGTACTCCTGGAAGCGGTTGCCGTCGTAAATCACGATCCCCAGCCGGCGATACTGCGCGTCGTGGATGGTCAGCGAGAATTCGAACTCGCCGGTCGCTGCGTTCCACTCGCCGTCGTTGAACGCATCCCAGACTTCGGTGTGGATCATGCGGCTCTTCGGCGTCACGAACGCCTCCGAGGCGGTCATGTCGTACACGTCGACGAAGACATGCGTCCAATCGACGCCCGATCCCATACCGTCGTTTGCGGTCAACAGATCGTCGGTGATCTTGATCTTGAAGGTCGGGTTGCGACAGACGTACTCCGTCATGACCTCGACATCCGGCGGCGTCGCATCGACGGTGAAGGTCCACGTGTCTTCCGCGCAGAACCCGGCGCGATTGAACGCGCGTACCGTGATCGTGTGGTCGCCACCCGACAACGGCGGCGCTTCGTAATAGCCGTCACCGTAGTTGTCGTAGTAGTCATAACAATCGTCGTAGTAGCTGTCGTACAGATAGTTGTCGTTGATGCACGGACAGTGCAGCCACTCGGTCGTCAGGATACCGGTCGTGTTGTCCCACGCGGAGTAGTAGAAGCCGTTATCCGGATTGTCGTCGTTGGACCACAGCACCGTCTCGTTCGACGTACCCTCGTCGAGGATGACAATGATGTCGTCGTCGTCGATGTCGCGGTTGCCGTTGGTCCCTTCGATGTTCGAGCGGACGATCGTCTGGATCGTCGGCCACGGACTGGTGTAGCTGCCGTAACCGTAGTTGGTTTGATCGCCCTTAACGTCGACGGTGATCGCGCCGGTGTTGCACACGCGCGTGCCGGAGACGACCGCGTAGATGCCGTTGAGGTCTTCGACGCAGAAGGTCGCGCGGGTCGCCGTGATGGGCACTTCGCCCTGCGACGCTTCGCTGCAGACCACGATATCCCAGCGGTTGTTCCATTCGCCTTCCGACTGATCCCACCACGCCGGGGTCAGATCAGCCACCGGATCGAGGGACGCATCGGCGGTATGCCCGATCGTAATCTTGGCATACTTGCCGTCGTTGAGTTCACCCTCGAAATCCTGGGTGAAGCGGATGGCGGTGACCAGCCCACGCCCGTTCTTCTCCCAGGCCGGCCACGCCTGCCAATGCTGCTGGTCGCGGTTGGGAACCGGTATACGTGCCGGGAAGATCACGACACCATTGTCCTGACTCAGCGAGCCCGGCTCAAAGCAGATCTTCGCATTGAGCGTCGGATGAGTGCCGCTGCATCCACCCGTCGGGGCGTCGATGTGCCAGACGGTCATGATCTCACGGTGCAGGTGCGTGACGTTGTCGCCGTCGGTGAAGGCGGTCCAGAACCAGCCGTCGCCTCCCTGCATGATGCCCGCCGAGCCCTCGAAGCTGCCCATCTGGTGGGTCTGCGCATCCGGATCGGGCGTCCACAGATCGATCTTCTCGACCGCGATGTCGCCCTGGCTGTCCGGTGAACGATCCATCCAGACCGCCATCATCGAGTGGTGATAGGCGTTGTCGTCACCAGAGAACATCTTGTTGACCAGACCCAGATTCTCGAAGGTCCGATCCTCGAACCAGACCATCGCATCCTCGCCGACCGTGGACGGATCAATCGGCGTTACCTCGGCGATGCAATGGCCCTGCACCTGCTGCTGGCTGAGACTCACGTACGCGACCGGCGCGGCGTCATGATCGACGTTGCCGAGCGTGTCGGTGGCGACCACGCGCAGTTGCAGGTTGCCGGAGAGCAGGCACGGATCCCACTGGGTCTGCCAGCATTGGTTGCTGCCGTTGACCTGTGAGGATACGCCGATGCCCACCCAGTCGGTCGCCTGGGTCTGATTCGCATAACGGTACTGGAACTGGACATAATCTATGTCCGTGTCCCAGGACTGTGCATAGATGAAGTATTTCTGATTCATGTGCTCATCGGAGGAACGCCCGAAGCCGGCGATGTAGGCCAGCGGCGGGGTGTGATCCTCGACGCACACGGTCACGGACTCCGAGGTGAAGGTGTTGCCCACCGCGTCGACCACGACCGTCCAGACACAGTACTCGCCCGGCGCCAGACCGGTGATGTTCCAGTCGGCAAAGGCGTCATCCTGTCCGTCGGACAGCGGAACCTGCTTGCCCCAGATGATGCCGACATCGTTGTAGAGCGACGAACCGGTGATGGCCGTGGCCAGAGCGCTCATCGTCGCCGACATGCTGGCGTTGATGTCGTAGATCGCTCCGCCCGTGTTCGGCGCCAGGGTTGAATAGCCCGAGGTCGACGACAGGTTCATCACCGTGTGGATCGTCGCGCCGGAGGCCAGCAAGCCCGGACCATACTGCGGGTACAAGCTCGCATCGTCGGCATCCTCATCCGTAAACAGGATCAGGACACGGCGCGCGTTCGAACGGAAGTCGTAGAAGTCCAACGCCTGCGTCATCGCCTCGAGACCGTTCTCGAGGTTGTTGTCGAACTGGCCGCTCACGTTGCCCACCGGGGCATCGCAGGCGCCCGACACCATCAACGAGGCCTCGGAAATCGACGTCGTCCACCAACCGTCTGGGTCGTCGCCCCAATCGTCGTACTCGCCGTCATGGTGGATCGGACGTCCCGCGACATAAGCGTTCAGGTCGTTGGAGAACACGTTGCCGTTGAACGCGAGCACACCGATGCGGTAGCTGACGTCGCCCAGCCCGTTGAGGAGCTCGGGGATTGACGAGCGAATCGCCGCGTTATAGAAGTAGTAATCGCACATGGAATTCGAGTTGTCGACCACGAGCACGATGTCGACCGGCTGCGAACCGCCTTCGCAGTTGCCCGCGAAGAACTGCAAGTAGTACGCGCCGGAGTTAAAGCGCTCGTCGGAACCCTCGCACGACTGATCGTCGATCGCCACACCCATGATCCGGATGACGGAGTCTTCCGGCAGCGCCACCGCGTGGCAGGTGCCGAAGGTCTCGTCGCCGTCGATATCGACGACTTCGGTCATCGGGTCGGTCACGTCGACCATGACATTGCGCGGAATCGAATGGTACGCCTGGCCGGCCTTATCCCAAACGTAAGCCACCAGGGTGTAGCATCCGTCGGCGCAGCAGTCCGGATCGCTGAGGATCTCACCGTCGCAGTCCAGATCGTATCCGGGATAGTACCCGTCGCCGTAAACGACTTTGTCGTCGCCGTCGATGATGAGGTTCTCCTCGCAGACACCGCACCAGTCGGTGAACCAGTCGACGCACAGCGAGCCGTATGTGTCGACGCCGATGTGCACCCAGTTGGCGCGGGGATCGAATTCCTCATCGCTGTCGTAGTCGGGCCACTCGCCCGGCGCGTCGCAGTGACGGAACCACCACACCACCGAGTCGATGCCGATGCCGTCGATGATCGGGCTTAAGGAATCCCGATCCAGGCACAGATCGGCGTGCTCGCCGACAAAGGTCAACGTCTGGCCGAGAACGACGCGCTCCTGCCCGCCCAGCACGTGTAAGCTGAACGGATCGGGCGCTCCGGCGGTCGTGACCGGGCAACGGAACGGCTTGGTGTCGGCCGAGGTCCCGCGATACGCGGTCGCCCAGATCCACTTCAAGCCCTGTTGCTCGGGCAACTGCCACCAGATCGAGAACTCGTCGCCGTCCTCGACATGGTCGGTGCCGATGTAATTCGACGTGCCGCCTTCCTGCGAAGTGCCCCAGAAGAAGCGCACCGAGTCGATCGGGTACGCGCTCAGCTTGCGCGCGACGATCTGGCCGGAATCGCCGATCAGGTAACCGTCGTATGCCGGCGACGTGATGCGGACCTGGTTGGTATCCATATCCAGAATCCACAGTTCCGTCGTGTCGGCATGATCATCCGATTCGCAGCCCGTCGCCAGGCAGCCGTTGCCGAGATCATCCTGAACGTGCGTGATGACCCAGCCCTGCCAGAAGCCGTGCTGCAATGTCACCATACCCGAATCAACCGGATCAAACGGGCTGGTCAGGCACGAATCGAAGTCGTCAATCTCGTCTTCATCCGACTCGGTCGGCGACAGGGACGCAATCGCCAGTTCATGGCAGATCGTGCCGATGTCGCACGGATCGGCGTCGACCGTGATGCTCAACTCGGTCCCCGCCTTGATCGTCGTCCAGTGCGACGCCGTAAACGGCGCCACGGTGTTGTCGACCCTGACGAGCATCTCGTTCGGGTTTGCCTCGTTGAAGGTAAAGTCGCCGGGATACCCGCCGCCGCCGCCGCTGTAATCGACGGTCGCGCGGATGCGGTAGCCGCCGTCCTTCGTGAGCCCGGCATTGTAGAGGCCGTACTGATCAAACGTGGCGCAATAGTCGGCGCTGCCGTCCGGATTATAGGCGACCTCGAAGCAGCCGCTCTTGGCGCCCTTGTCGAACTCGCACATCACGAACCACTGGTCTTCGACGTCGGACCCGTTGGCCCACGACGCCCACAACTCAACATCGTTGATATCCTCGTTGATCGGCACGTGGATGCAGAATTCGAATTCGCCATCCGGTCCGCCGATCGAGATCGTGTCGCAGATCTCCACGCCGCCGTCTAAGGTCAGCGTGATCTCCTGCTCCGGCATGACGACGTCGAACCACCACGACTGCGACGATGTGCTGTTGCAGCCGCAGTCGTACGCCTCGACCCAGGCATAGTACTCGCCTGAAACCTGGCCGATGATTCCCAGGTCGACTTGGTCGAACAGCGTCTGCGAATCCCAGTTGAAGAAATACATGCTGTCGACGACCGAGTCGGGCTGCATCAATCCGCCGAAGACGACCTCTCCGTAATCATAGTTGTAGATATAGAGGACCAGACTGTCGATGCCGCAGTTGTCCGCTTCGCCGTAACCGAAGTCGCCGTCACGGTCGCGGGCGACCGCCCAGATCGGCACATCGTCGCCCGCCACGATATCCGGCGTGGCGTCGTCGTTGGGGTTGTTGTCGCCGTCGAGCTGAATGATCGCGGCCCACGGTTCTGTGCTGTCGAACTTCACCCACACCTTCTGCGACTCGGCCATGACGCCGGCGCGGTTCCAGGCACGGGCAAAGATGTAATACGGACCGTCCTTGTCGGGCGGCTCCCAATAGTAGTGGTAGTACCCGTTCGGACTGAAGGCGTCATGCCCGGTGCGATAGACCGAACCGGAGGTCACCTTCTGGCGATAGAACACCACCGAATCGATCGGGTTGAACGGATCCGGCGATGTCGCCAGGGCCTCCAATTCGATCGGGCATCCCATGAATTCGGGATCGGTCGGCGTCGGATAGGTCAGCACCACCGTCGGCGCCGCGCACGAGAGGTGCACGGTGACGATGTAGACGCCCGGCTCCGAGCGGTTCAGCGAGTAATCCTCCGCCACCACTGTCAGCTCATAGGCGCCGTCCGGCAGACCCAAAGCGTGCGGACACCACACGACCGACAGGTCGCCTGACGTGCCGCCGCCGCTGGCTTCAACCGAGTCGATCTCGATCCACTCGGTCGAACCGACCGCGCGGTAGTAGAAGATCGCCTGCTTGAAGCTCTCGTTCATCAATGTGGCCGCGGTCAGCGTGATGCAGCCGCCGGTCGTGACCAGACTGTCGTGATCCTGGCAGAACACCGCATCGCCCATCGGCTCGATGATGATCGCCTCGGTCGTGTCGATGTCCAGCAGGTACAGATCGATGCAATCCTGCGTCATGTTGCCGCAGCCGTCCCAGGCGCGCACCAACAGCACATGCTGCTGGTACCCGTCGGTGACCTGAACGAACGGCGCAATCGTCGGATCGAGGATCACATGATCGAGCGCATTGGCGCCCTCGCGGATCGCCAGCACCTTGTGCTCGCAGTCGATCTCCTGACCGTTGCCATTGCCCTTATCCTGATACTCCAGGCCGAAGAACGAACTGGCCGGGTAGCCGCTGCGGCTTTCGCCATTGCAGTCGCAACTGACGCAGTTACCGTTCCAGATCGAGTACTCGACCTTGGTAATGGATCCCGCCTCGCTGGCCGGCCACACCTGCGGCTGCACCTCGATCGTCTGGCCGTACTGCGCCCAGGCCCAACCGCGCGGATCCGACATCGCGCAGCCGACGTTCGGCTGAACGACCGTCTCGCCGTTGACTTCGGTCCAGACCGTATCCCAGGCGATGTTGCCGGTCATGCAATCGACGAAATACGACTCCATGTCGCACTCGACGGTATCGTAAGTGAAGGCGTCAAACTGCCCGTCACCGTCCAGATCCCACGAATACGACCCGGTGATCGTCCGCACCATCAGGCGGAAGTCGTACCACGTCTGCATCTGCAACACTTCGCAGACATCAAGGTCATCCCACCGCCAGACAGTCGAGTTGGTGCCGCCCGCGCCATCTAAGAAGCCCGAGCCCAGCGAATTCCAGTTCGCATGGATGTCGGGGCGGTCGGAGCGCTTGTACCACAGCGTCACATCTTCGATGTCGTCGACGTTGCCCTGCGTGAAGTCAAGCTCGGCGATAAAGTCGACCTCGCCGGACAAGCTGGGCACCGTGTCGCCGTAACAGACGTCCGGCGTCCACAGGCACATCGGCGGGGTGTCGATATCGACGCAGACCTGCACGCACGGCGTGGTGCAGGTGTTGCCCTGCTCGTCATAAATGATGGCGCGCAGCCAGATGATCTGCCCCGATTCGGTCACCCACGCCAGATCGTCGGTGTTCCACCAGTCGACGCAGAAGTAGTCGGTGCCGTCGGCGCTGTTGCCCTCCTCGATGGCGAACGTTTCCCATTCGAAGACGTTCTCGCACGGGATCTGCTGAATACGGCAATCGTAGATCAGACAGACCGTGTCCGTCGTCGCGGTATAGCAGACGATGGAATCCAGTCCGGAAGAGTTCTCAAAGAGGGTGCACAACTGTGCGGCCCCGTCTCCGTTGTCGAAGCAATTCAGCGTGCCCATCACGAAGTCATAGACGCACGAGTCGCCTTCGATGACCGAACCCGAGTCGCCCTCGCACGGATAGAATCCGCAAACCACGGTGTCGATCGTTCCGGTGCAGCACTCGCGCGCCCACTGGAAGTCGATCTTCAGAACGTTATCGGGATCGATTTCGATGCCCTTGGGATCGACCGTCACGCACACCTCGACCGGGTCGAGCATGCTGCGCGACCGGCGGATACACTTGCCGTCGACCGGGTAGGAAATCTCGCCGCAGGGCGCCAGCGTATCGGGCACGCACAACGGCGCCTCGTCGTCGTCGGAGAAGCCGAAGGCATCGCACGCGATCGCGTCGATCTCCGCCTCACCCTTGACGAACCCGTCGACAAAGAAGGTGAAGGTCGTGCACTGGGCGTAGACGTTTTCGACGTACAGAACCACGTCGTTGCCGAGTGCCGGCCATCCGGCATCGTCGGCTTCGAGGCGAATCTTGTACGGCGGCGTGCCGCCCTCGATGCAGACTTCAATCGTGTTGGTCCCTTCGACCGGTTCCCAGCCATGGAAGTCACAGTACGGCTGGTAGCTTTTCACCTGGCCATTGATGAATGTGATCTCGACTTCGATGGGCTCGGCCGACCACGTAAAGTAGAAGAAGCCGCAGCAATCTTCCGCCTCATCGCGTGTCGTCATCTGGCCCGCGCCGTCGTGGGCGATGACCATGACTTCGAGAACCTCAACGGTGTCATCCTCGCGGACGAGATTGTCGAGCGCCGAACACGGGATCGTAATCTCCCAGTGATTCGGTCCCACATCTGACGTGAACCCGCCCGGCCCGTAGGCATGCCACTCGCCGGGGACGCCCGCCGAATCCGCGATGCGGACCAGCACGGTATCGAGTCCGACCACATCCAGACTGGTGTCGTTGCACGGCTGGATATAGAAGTGGAAGCCGTCGGTCGGATTCGGGTCCCAGTCGAGCAATTCGCAGTTTTCACAACTATAGGAGCCGCCCGCCTCCGGTTGGAAGACGCACATGATCGGCGGACCCTGATCCGCGTAGCACTGCGCGATCCAGTCCTCTTCCTCGGGGTCGAACTCCGCGAAGACGCTGTCGGCCTGCGCATTGCCGCAGGTGTCGTAGGTGATGACCACAAAGTCATACCACACGAACTCGATCAGATCCAGCCCGGCGTCGTCGGTGCACCACTCGTACACCGTGCCGGTGTCCACAAACGGAACCGTCGCCACCAGCACGGCCGTGTCGACCGCGCCGTTGGTGGCCATGAAGATGCAGAAGCTGTCGGCCGACTCGTCGAACCCGCGCCACCGCAGACAGATGTTCAGATTGTCTTCGGATGAACAGGTTAAGCTGTCGACCGGGTCAGGACGCGTGCCCGGACACAGGATCGAATCGGGGTGCAGGCATTCGAGATTGCCGCACGAATCGATCACCCAGATGTTAAACAGATAATCCTGGCACCACGACAACTCGACCGTACCGTCGGTCGTCCAATCCCACGTCGTGTCGTCGACGCGGATCAGGCCGTCGGTCCCCGCGCCGCCGAGCGTATCGTCCCAACCGAGACCGGCCAGCGTGTCGACATAATCGATCACGCCGGTGCCGTTGTCATAGAACATGCGGAAGTGCGCGACGTCCACGTCGACATTCGTAAAGCGGATGCGGTTGGCGCGCGTGCCGATGAAGGTCGTGTCCAGGTAACAATCGGTGATCAAAACCGGGTCCGGCGCCCGCGCATCGAGCTCGTCGATGTTCGGATTCGGATCGGTCCAGATGATCTGCAGCGAGTCACACGTGAACGGATTGCCGGCATCATCCACGGCAAAGAGCCATACCCACGGGTGGCTGCCCGCCGATGCCGATGTGTCGATGGCGTTCTCTAATGGATACTTGCCGAGCGTCCAGTCGACGCGCCTGACACCACCGCCGAGATTGACCATCGGCACGCTGTCGTGCCACAGATTGGTCGAATCGTCGACTCCCAAACCAAAGCGATACAGTGTGTCGCCCAACAGGTTGAGCCAATAGGTCACGTCGGTGTTGGCCGAATTGGTGTCGAATATCTCGATCCGGACTGTTTCGCCCAACGAGATGCAGTTGTTTGAGTCCAGATCGGTCAGCGCCTCATAAGTCGTCTCGATATTGGCGCAGATCGGCGCGGTGTTGTCCACCGGACCATTATAGGTCGCCGTGACCGAGTCGACGTTGCAGGCGTTGTCGGTATAGCGGAACTTCGCAGTGAACGGGCCGTCCGGATTCTCTAAATCGCCTCCCGGCACCTCGAAGACCAGCGCCCAGCGGTTGTCGCCGGCTATCTCGAAGAGGCACGGATACGCAGAGTACGTGTCGCCCTCATTCGGGAAGTTGTAGGTCTCGACGCAAACCTGGCAGATTTCCTCAAACGGCTCGTTGCGCAGATCGACGAAGAACCTCATGGTGTCGACCGTCGTCGCCACGCCGTCGCCGTTGACATCCACCCACAACGTCCAGGTGGCGGTCCCACCGCCGATGTCCGGATCATTGTTGTCGATCGGCTCGGCGACGATCGTGGTGCAGGCCGAGACATCAAACGGGGCAACATCGGCGCGCGCCGTGGTGATGATCTCATAGAAACCGGCCGCGACATCCAGGTTGCCCTCTGTAACGACAAACCAGCTCAGGGCCGAATCGGCCTCAAACCCCGGCCAGCAGAACAAACCGGAATCGGAATCGAGGTCCGGATTCTGCTCCATGCTGAGGCCGCTGCCCGCCAAGCCCGGCAGATCGACATGCGGCCAACCCGAGGTCAACTGATCCAGATCCCAGTCGGGAATGTGCGCACACACGCGGAACGAATCGCCGATGCTGATGGTCGAATCCGCTTCGTCGCATGAGGTGGCGCAGACATCCACGAACTGATACCAGCAGGAGTCGAACGCCAGAAGCCCGTCGGAATCGATCGTAATCGCCACGACCGCTGTGTCGGTCTGACTTGGAAAGCCGTCGCTGCATATCCAGATCTGGTAGGCGAAGATGTCGGACCCATTATAGTTGGGATCGGGGATATACCAGAACGAATGCACGCTGTCGACCAGCACCACGGTGCCGTTGAACGGCCCGTTGGAGCCGGGATTCAAAATCCGGACCGAATCGATCGTCGCACCGAACGTCGTGTCGTTCATCGTCACGGCGATCAGGATCGAGTCGTTCTCGGGGCAGTTGCGCCCGTCATCGATGGCAATGACCGAGTCCTCGATGATCTGCCGGCCGAAAGTCGAATCGGGATCGGGCGTGTAGTACGCCACCATAATAAGTGAGTCAAAGTTTATCCCGATCCAGGGCAGACAGGTGTCAAACGGCGCGGTCACGTCCGCAAACCACAGAAGGCCGCCCGCGACGTACCATTCGACCGAGTCCGGTGTGCCGCCAAAGCTGGGCGTCATGCAGATCGTGTCGCTCTCGCAATGGCTGAATGTGTAGGTGTAGCTGACCGCGGCGGCCGGTGCGGCCATCGTGCCCACCAACAGGGCTGCGGCCAGCCCGATGATCCAAAGTCGCGATTTCATCCGCGCTCCCCCTTCCTGAGGTGAGTTCGTTCCGCTGCTGTTGCCGACTGTCCCGGCTAATGAGCGGAACGTCCGCGCAAGTCGATTGGTCGATTCCATTTGTTTCTGTGTTCCTCCTGTTGGATATGGCTTGAACATTCGCATCATTTCGTTCCGGAATATGGGTTGAACGTATGAAACAAAAAATCAGCTGACGCTGACGCTCTTCGCATGACCCCCCCTTTGCGCAGTCAATTCGAAGAAATCAGACTCATTCGGCTCAAGCGCTCCGGCCCCCGCACCGGCCGGGTGTCTTCCGTCCCTCAATAATTGAGTTCAAACGGAAAACACATTCGCGGCATGATTCCCGGTTCGCCCCGCTCCCAGGGAGCCGGCACGAACCGTCCATGCGACCGAATGTGTCGAGAATGCAGCGTGACCCTCCATCTGTCGATTCACATCCCAACTGCCGGCAAACGCCGTAAACACAAGACATCACCCATCACCCGGTGATGCCGACCCATAACCTGTATCAGTGCGGCCGACGCTACTTAATGTAGGCACCCTGCCCGGATGCGCGACCGCCGTAAAACGTTTTCACTGCCCCCCAGTGTTGCCCCAAGTCCTTTGACCGGCAACGAATGTCGCCAACGGAACGAACCAGCGCCGATGATTGTCAAGACCTTTGTCACCGTTTTTGTCTATAGGAACACCCCCACATCCTGTAGGGATGGTCAATCACCTTATCGGCCCCAAAAGGCCAAGGTTTAGATGATGTTACTGAATCGCCTCCCCCGCTTTGGCAAAGCCAAGCGCCTGTGCCGCCCCTTCTGGCGCGCAAATTATGAGGGCACACCAAAATCGCCGCAAGGCTTTTTTTCACCTCAACGAGAATTAATTCTGGTCAACTCCCATGCGCTGCAACGATTAGAGGAAATCATACAACAGAAAAGTTTAACCGCAGCCGATTAGCACCAAGAACCCTCTACATTTAATAGCATTGGCCCTGAGCAGATTGCTCCGCCGACGTGTCCGCAACCCACACAGACACAACATCTGGTAGCGTGCGCGGTTTTCCGCTTACACATGCGGAAGGAGTGCCATTTGCGTGATCATCAGGACGCGATCACGCGTTCTTGCTGAACGATTCCTGGGCTGGAATAATCTGGTAGGAAGATGCTGTGCGGACGGAAGCGCGATGCTGAACAGATTTGCAGGCGTTAATCTCGAATCTCAGATTGGGGATGGCGGAGCGTGGCTATTTGTCGGGGACACGTGAAGTGCAGGCCGACCGCCAACGCTCCGCGACCGCAAGCAGGCCGGACATGTCACAGTCGCCGACCAAGGCGCAGACATACTCGCCACTTTCTTGCCAGCAGAGGCATTTGCAGCACCCCAGCGTGGCGGACTGATACAACCGGCCGTCGACACGCAGCGGCGGTTGGTCGATCAGGCGGATGCTGGAGGCCGGGATCGCAAAAAGTGAGATGCGTCCGTTGACCTGACAATGCATTTCCAGGTGCGCCAGCCACGAGTTTTCCCATGGCTCGACCGAGGCGGCGATCGTCCCCATCGATGCCGGAGAGCTCGCCGGCAAGAGACTCTCGGCGGTGGTGCCAAGCCGTGACACGACGAAATCGCGGGCGTCGCTGTAGTCGGCCGTCGCGAGGAGCTCGTTGTTCCCGGGGTAGCGATGATGATGGGATTGGGCCAACGCCCGCCAGTTGACTGAGTCGCGACCGAAGGTCCCCGACATCCAAGCCGATGCAATCGCCAAACCCAAGAGGAGGGAGGCGGCGACGGCAAATCGCCACAGACCCATCCGGTTGACCTCGGGACGTCCCGCTGTGGCGGCTGACGGCATCCCTTCCGACGCCAAACGGGCGAACAGGCGTTGACGGACCTCCACCGGCATGACCGGCCGGGGGATTCGGCTGACCATCAGTTCCCGGAATCGGCGCTCGGCCTCAACCTGCTGGCGCACAAACGGATCAGCGGCAATGGCAGACTCAAATGCCTGCCGGTCCGGCCCGTTTAGCTCTCCGTCGATGTAATCGTAAACTTGTCTCAGTGCTTCATCGCGATCCATGAGTGCAACCGTTCCATCTCTTCCACCTTCGCCAAAGTCACCACCGACTCTGGGATTGTCTGTACGTTGCCCCGCGGCTACAGGGCATCGGCAAGCACTCCATCGTTATCAATATCGTCATGGCCTCCGAAGTTCCCGGAATCAGCTTGATTTATCCCTCGGTGGCGGACGCTTTCGTGCCGGCCTTCAACGCATACTGGCTCAACGCTTTCTGAAGCAGTTTTCTCCCCCGAAATAGTCGTGATTTGACCGTCCCCATGGGGACGCTTAAGGCCTCGGCAATCTCCTCATAAGAGAGCCCTTCGACGAAGGCCATCACCACCACGATGCGAAAATCTTCGGGCAGTTCCTCGATCGCCCTCTCGATGTCGCTGCCCAGCACCTGGTCGAAGAGATTCTTCTCCGGGCTGCCGCCGGTGGTTGTCAGACTGTCGGCCTCGACCTGGCTGAAAAGCTGGTAGTCGGCCATCTCGTCGTAGTCGAGTTGGACCGGCGCCTTGGACTCTTTGCGATAGCGGTTGATGAAGAGGTTGGTCAGGATCTTGAAGAGCCACGCCCGCACATTGGAGCCGTCCTCGAAACGGTCGAAGTAGCGATACGCCTTCAGTGCGGTGTCCTGAACGAGATCCTCGGCATCGGCCGCGTTTTTGGTCATGCGCAACGCGGTGCGATACAACGCGTCCAGATTCGGCTTGATCTGCGATTCGAATGTCGTGCGGTCGCCCACGCGAGCGTGTCCTCTCCAAACAAGTTCGGACCCGACCGTGATCGCCAACGCCACCCCGGTTCGTCGGGCCCGATAAGTAAGTACGCAAGAGCCGCAGGCAAGGGCAAACCCGGTTTGTACGGCCCGGAAGGTTATACGCCCGAATCGAGGGCGGCTTAAAGAGAAATCACGGCCCGGTCCGGGACACATGGCCACGTTAATTCAGGGACATAGTGAGACAGGGCTATGACTCATACGCGCGCAGCCCGCGCAAAAACGGATTGTACTGCCGCTCGAGCGCGACCGTGGTCGATTCGCCATGCCCCGGATGCAGCCGCACGGCATCAGCCAATGTCAGGATGTGCCGCTCCAGCGAATCGATCATCGCCTCATGGTCGCCGCCGGGCAGATCGACACGTCCGATCGAACCGGCGAAGATCAGATCGCCGCAGAACACATCATCGCCGACCCGCAGCAGGCAATGTCCCGGCGTGTGACCGGGGGTATGTGTGACTTCGATCGAGAGCGGACCGCACTCGATCACATCGCCGTCGGCCAAATCGAAATCGACCGTCGGCGCCTTCACATCGAACATCCCGAACATCGCCGCGTGCTCAACCAGTTCCGGCAGGTGCATTCGTTCCTCGGGATGCAGATAGAACGGCACACCCCTCAAGAGTGGGCGTTCCGCCAACGCGTCCTTGAGCGGCTGCACCGCGCAGATGTGATCAACGTGCGCGTGTGTGTTGATGATCTTGGTGATCGTCAGCCCAAGCTGCTTGACGACTTCGAGAATGCGCGACGCTTCGTATCCGGGATCGACAATGAACCCCTCGCGCGTCTGCTCATCGCCGACGATATAGCAATTCTCCTGAATCGGCCCGACCGTGAGTTGCTCGATGATCATGGGGAGTTCCTGTGTGGTCATGGCTTCAGTCACGCACATTAGCGCAATCTCCAAACCATGGCTCACCACGGTGTGTCTTAGCCACACTCATGAGACCCACTCTCTGGAAATGGGCGGTAAGGAGAGGGCGGTTACAGCGGCACCAATCGCTATTTCGCCAATTCCTCCAAGAGGTGCGCTGCGGTCCTGATGCCGCGATGGAAGTCTTCCAGTGAGAACTTCTCGTTGGGGGAATGCAGTGCGTCATCGGGGAGTCCGTAGCCGACCAGCAGTGACGCGACACCGAGGTGGGTCTTGAAGGTCTCGACCACCGGGATCGAGCCGCCCGAGCGCACGATGACGCTCTTGGCGCCGAAGCCCTTTTCCAACGCAGCCCGTGCCCTGGCCAGCGCCGGCGAATCGGATGGGACCACCACCGGCTTGGCCATGCCGAAGTTGGCGAACCTTACATTTATATAAGGTGGGCAGAGTGAGCGGATCGTGTCCTCAAACTGCTTTTGCACTTTCTTCGGGTCCATATTCGGCACCAGCCGCATCGAAATCTTCGCCGAGGCCGCAGAGGGGATAACAGTCTTGGCGCCCTTGCCCTGATATCCTGACGTCAGCCCGTTGACATCGAGCGTCGGCCTGGTCCAGGCGCGTTCGACCGGAGAGTATCCCTGCTCGCCGGGAAGCGCGGTCAGGTCGAGACGTTTTTTGTAGTCGGTTTCATCGAACGGCAGCTTCGCCAGTTCGGCGCGTTCCTTCGGATCCAGCTCAACGACATCGTCGTAGAATCCGGGGATTGCGACTTTGCCGGTTTTCAGGTCGTGCAGTTTGGCGATGATGCGCGACAACTCGTTGGCGGGATTGGGGACCGCGCCGCCGTATTCGCCGGAATGCAAATCGATGTTTGCGCCGCGCAGAAAGACTTCCATGTAGCAAATCCCGCGCAGGCCGTAGCAGATCGCCGGGTATCCCGGTTTGAACTGCGCCGTATCGGAGACCACGATCTGGTCGCACTTCAGCAACTCGCGGTTGGCGGCGACGAAGTGTTCCAGATTGGTCGAAGTGGCCTCCTCTTCACCTTCGATTAAGAACTTCACATTCACCGGCGGGCCGCCGTTGGTCTGGAAAAACGATTCGACCCCGAGCACGTTGGCGAGAAACTGCCCTTTGTCGTCGGAGGCGCCGCGCGCGTAGACATTGCCGTCGCGCACAGTCGGCTCGAATGGTTGGGAATGCCACAACTCCAACGGATCGGGCGGCTGGACATCGTAGTGGCCGTAGAACAACACGGTCGGCCGGCCCTTGGCTCCCAGCCACTCGCCATAGACGAGCGGATGCCCCGGTGTTTCGTAAATGCGGGCCTGGCATCCCATGGCAGCGAGTTTGGCTTTGACGAACTCGGCGGCGCGACGGATGTCGGCGGCACGATCCGGGTCGGCCGAGATCGACGGTATGCGCAACAACTCGAAGAGTTCATCCTGATACCGTTTCTTGTTTTGATCGATATGTGCCATCACCTTGCTCATAGACTCCTCCCGGGTTTCCTCACTCGCTCGATTCCTGTAAGAAACATCACCAGGTGACCGCGAACAAGTCGTTGGCGGCAGCGGCACGGTTCGATCCCGTGCGCCCGGCGACTCAAGCCCGGTACGCCGCCTCATTTTGCGGCCACCGGCGGGCGGGAGCTGGGGTGATCACTTCCGCAGGCAGAGAGTGACTGACAGCATCGAGCGTCCGTTTCTTCTGTTGCCGTCGACTGACGGCGATCAGACCTTCACGCCATGCGCCTGATCGAACGCATCGCCGCCGCACTCACCGCGTGGTCGGTGCGCTGGGTTCCCAATTCGTTCATCATCGCCTGTCTGCTGTCGATCGTGGTCTTTGGGGCGGCGCTGCTGTGGACCGATACGTCGCCGTTGCAGGCGGTCGTCTACTGGGGCGACGGTTTCTGGGCGCTGTTGTCGTTCGGCATGCAGATGGCGATGATCATCTTCACCGGTTACATCGTCGCGGTCTCGCCGGTGATGCGCAAGGCGCTGGCCGCCATCGCCCGCATTCCGCGCGGGCCGCGCTCGGCGATTCTCACCATGACGGTCATCTCGCTTTTGCTGTCGTGGCTGCACTGGGGGCTCTCGATGGTCGGCGCGGCCCTGATGGTGCGCTTCATCGCCACGCAGCGGCGCGATGTCGACTACCGTTTGCTCGTCGCCTGCGCCTATCTGGGCATGGGCTGCACCTGGCATGCGGGGCTGTCGGCGTCGGCGCCGCTGTTGGTCGCCACGCCCGGACATTTTCTCGAAAGCCAGATCGGCATCATCCCGATGAGCGAGACGATCTTCGCGCCGTTCAATCTGATCCTCGTGACGAGTGTCTTTGCGTTCCTGTGCGTGTTCACGCCGATGTTGCACCCTTCCCGTGAGCGCACCCTCGCGGTCGATCCGCAGGTGTTGGCGGGATTCGAGGAGTTTCACGAGCCACCAAGACCCCCTGCGCCGACGCCGTCGGAGCGGGTCGAGCATTCATATGCCATCAACGCCGTCTTCGGCATCGCCGGGCTGGCGTGGGTCGTGCGGCACTTTGTCATCCACGGCGGGCCCCTCACGCTGGATGCATTCAACTTCACCGCGCTGTTTGCCGGTGTGCTCCTGCACCGCAACACCGCGTCATTTCTGCACGCGGCCGCCGAAGGGGGAAAGCTGCTCTGGGGGATCGTGCTGCAGTTTCCGTTTTATGCGGGCATGTACGGCATCATCAAATCCTCCGGGCTGACCGACGTGCTCGCGACGGCACTGACGACATGGACCACCCGCGACACGTATCCGGCCGTCGTCTACTGGTACTCCGGCATCGTCAACTACTTCGTGCCGTCGGGCGGCTCGAAATGGGCGATCGAGGCGCCGTATGTGCTGGAAGCGGCGCAGTCACTCGGCGTCGCCCCGGCCAAAGTCGTCGTCGCCTATGCCTGGGGCGACATGGCGACCGACATCATTCAACCGTTCTGGGCAATCCCGCTGCTGACCGTCGCCAAGCTCGACTTTAAGGACATCATGGGATATGGCATCTTGATTTTTGTTGCTTACGCCATACTTGTGACTGCTGCCTTCCTGTTGTTTCCTTAAAACCTCCATCGAATGGAGACGTACAGTCTCTTGAGGGGCTCAGCGAAAGCCGCGCGCTCTCCTGGTCGATTGGGAGGACGCGGCATCCGCTTGTCCCGCCTGTCCGAAGCGAAATCGAAGGAAGCAACGCCGAGGGGCCGAGACTGCATTTTGGTGCCGGTCAGCCCTTGGGCGACCACACCATGACACGACACCTTGAGATATTGCCCCTTGGTTCGTAACTTGGCGGGCAAATCCGGAGGCACGCTCATGGAAGGCAGAACCTACAAGATCATCGAAATCGTCGGCACCTCGGAAAAAAGCATCGAGGACGCGGTCGCCAATGCCGTGCACGAGGCGCAGCGCACGCTCAAGGGGCTGGCGTGGTTTGAGGTCCGGGAAGTGCGCGGCGGCATCAAAGACGGCGACATCACCGAGTTTCAGGTCGTCACGCGCATCGGGTTCCGTCTGCTGGAATAGAATCTCATCGCATGCTCGAACGCATCGTTCTGACAGCAGCCATTGCGCTGGGGCTGTATGGATTCGTGCAGCCGATCGCGGTGCGGCTGCGCGCCATCGGCAGAGCGCACGGCGGCTTTATTGCCGATCAACCGTGGCGGCGCACCGCGCGTTTCGTCTGGGACGTGCTGCTGCAGGGAACGGTCATTGCGCAACGCCCCTTTGCCGGGCTGATGCACGCGCTGGTGTTTTGGGGATTTATCGCGTTCATCCCGGTGACGCTCGATCATTTTGCGCGCGGCTACGGCGCAGCACTGCTCGGTCGCGGGCTGCTCTACAGCGTTCTCACAAAAACGATCGCCGTAATGGCCGTCGCGGTGATCTTCGGTATGACGGCATTGGCGTGGCGACGATTCGTCGTGCGCCCGCCGGCATTGGGCAAGCTCTCACTCGAGTCGGGCTTCGTGGCGCTGCTGATCGAAGTGCTGATGATCACATACCTGCTGGATATCTTCGCGCTGACGGACCATACAACGATGGTCGCCCGCGTCAATTGGTGGCTGCATGCGATTTCGATTCTTGCATTTCTCTGGCTGATTCCGCGCTCCAAGCACCTGCACCTGGTGCTCTCGCCGATCACGACCTACCTGAAGGATTTCGAACTGGCGCGCATTCACCCGCTCGACTTCGAGAAGGAGGAATTCGGCGCATCCAAACTCTCCGATTTGTCGGCACACACCGCGCTGGGAGCGATGACGTGTGTCGAATGCGGACGCTGTTTCGACCATTGTCCCGCGACCAGCACCGGCAAACTCCTTGATCCCAAGCAACTCATGCTCGATTTGCGCGAGGGATTTTTGAAAAACCCGGCGCAGCCGATCGTGGGGGAGACGGTCCCCGAAGAAATCTTCTGGCAGTGCACCACCTGCGGCGCCTGCACGTATCAATGCCCGGTCGGCATCGATCAGGTCGTGCCGATTCTCGAGACACGGCGCGGCATGGTCGCCGAGGGCAAGGCGCCGCACACGTTCAACACCTTCTTCGGCAACCTTGAACGACTGCAGAACCCCTGGGCCTACCCGACGCCGCAGGCGCATGAATTCATTCGCGACAACGGCTACCCGTCATTCGACGGACACGAGTATCTCTATTGGATGGGATGTCTGGCGCGGTTCGATGTCAACTATCGCAAGGTGTCGCTGTCGTTCAAACAGATTCTCGACACCGCCGGCGTGTCGTATGGCGTGCTCGCCGATGAGCAATGCACCGGCGATGCCGCGCGCCGCGCCGGCAATGAGTATCTCTTTACCGAATTGGCGTCCGCCAATGTCAATTTGCTCAATTCGGCAAAAGTCAAAAAGATCGTCGCCACCTGCCCACACTGCGTGCGCACGATTTCCGAATACAAAGACTTCGGCCTCGATGCCGATGTCGAGATCGTCCATCACACGCAGCTAATCAGCGAGCTGGTCGGAGCAGGGAAGATCACGCTCAAGGACAATGGCGAAGGAATCGACACGCCGGTCTACCACGATCCGTGCTATCTCTCGCGCTACGGACGTAAAGGCGACATCGACAATCCGCGCCGCGTCCTGCAAGCGGCGACCGGGCACGCGCCTCTGGAGCCGGAGCGCACGCGCGACAAATCGTTCTGCTGCGGCGCGGGCGGCGCGATGATCTTCGCCGAGGAAACACAGGGCACGCGCATCAACCGCGAACGCACCACCGAATTGTTGGCGACCGGCGCGCAGTCGATCGCGGTCGGCTGCCCCTTCTGCCAAATCATGATCCGCGACGCCACCAACGACCTCGGCAAGGGCGACACCGTCAAAGTCCAGGATGTCGCGCAATTCGTGGCGGGACGATTGGAGTAACGGGAGCGAAGTCGAGGGGGACACGGCAGGGGTGAGGGAAACGGTTACACACAATAGCCCTACTGACCGCTTCCGCATTACCTTCCCCCCATGGCCTACGACAACCTGTTGGAGCAGACACTCGCGCACGCGCAACGTTTCCTTGATTCGCTGCCGACGCGTCCGGTCGGGGCAACCGCGTCGCTGGAGGAAGTGCGGCAAGCGTTCGATCATCCGTTGCCCGACAACGGAATCGGATCGTCTCGCGCGATCGAAGAACTGGCGACCAGGGCCGATCCCGGTTTGGTCGCGAGTGCAGGGCCGCGTTTTTTCGGATTTGTCATCGGCGGGTCGCATCCGGCGGCGCTGGCGGCCGACTGGCTGACCTCGACATGGGATCAGAACACGGGGCTCTACGTCATCTCGCCGACCGCCGCCGTGCTCGAAGAAGTCGCCGCCAAGTGGCTGCTGGAATTGCTCGATCTGCCGCGACAATCAGGCGTCGGCTTTGTCACCGGCGGGCAAATGGCCAACTTCACCTGTCTGGCGGCGGCGCGTCATGCGGTGCTCAAAGAAGTCGGCTGGGATGTCGAAGCCGAGGGGCTGATCGGCGCGCCGACGGTGTATGTGCTGGTGGGGCGCGACGCCCACGTCAGCATCCTCGTCGCGCTGCGGTTTCTCGGATTGGGCGGCGAACGTGTCCGTCACGTCGATACCGACGATCAGGGACGTATGATCCCCGCCGATCTGGTGCGGGTACTGAATGATTGCGACGGTCCGACGATCGTTTGCGCGCAGGCCGGCGACGTCAACACCGGCGCGTTCGATCCATTCTCAGAAATCACCGCGGCGGTGCATGAACACGGCGGCTGGGTTCATGTCGACGGCGCCTTCGGGTTGTGGGCGGCCGCGACGCCGAGCGTGCAGCATTTGACACACGGCATGTCCGACGCCGACTCGTGGGCGGTCGATGGTCACAAGTGGCTGAATGTCCCGTATGATTCCGGCATCGCCATCGTGCGCGACCAGAACGCGCATCGGGCGGCGATGGGGGTCAGCGCCGCCTACCTCATCAAGAGCGCGGGCGCCGAGCGGGACAATTTCGACTACACGCCGGAGTTTTCACGCCGTGGACGTGGCATCCCGGTTTATGCCGTGCTCAGCGCGCTGGGACGCAACGGTTTGATCGCCATGATCGAACGCTGCTGTTCCCACGCGCGCCGTCTGCACCGACGATTGATTCAGGACGCAATGGTCAAGCCGCTCAACGATGTCGTGCTCAATCAGGTGCTGGTCCGATTCGAACCGCCGCAGGGCGATCCCGATGAGTTCGTGCGCGCGGTCGTGCGCAACATTCAGCAGGACGGAACCTGCTGGCTGTCGGGCACCAAGTGGCGCGGACGTGAGGCGATGCGCGCCTCGATCGTCAACTGGTCGACGACCCAGGACGATATCGACCGTTCGGCCGAAGCGATCCTGCGGGTGGCGCACGACACCGCGAAGAGATCCTGAAGTGTCTGCCCGTGCAAGGATCTTGCATGACGAGGCATGCGTAGGGGTACGGCGTGCCGTGCCCTTCAATTTGACACGCTCCCATCCCCGCCATTGACTCCCGAGCACACGTGTCATTACGTATTTACGCGAGGCCGCCATGGACGCCATCCCCGAATCCGATTCGATTTACACCTGCCCGTACTGCGGCCAGGTCAACGACATCGATGTGGACCCCAGCGAGGGGCCGCAACAGCAGTTTGTCGAGGATTGTCGCGTCTGCTGCCGTCCGATTGTGGTGACCGTGCGGTTTCTCGAGAGCTCGAGAACTTTTGCCGTCGAAGCGGCGCCGGAAAACCAATAGCCGCCGGATCAGAATCGCAGCAGCACGTTTTCCGACGAAAACCCCGGCCCCAACGCGGTCAGCAGAGCATGTCCGCCGGCGGGAATCGCACCGCCATCAATCACGCGTTTGAGCACGAACAGCGCACTGGCCGCCGACATATTGCCATAGTCGCGCAGGACCGCGCGGGGGTGCTCGAACATCGCATCCGGCAGCGCCAGCGCCTCCTGATAGGCGGCAATCACCTTCGCGCCGCCGGGATGCGCAATCAGTGCGCTCAAATCAGCCAGCGACAGAGTGCTGCGCTTCAGGAATTCGGCGACATTCTCCCGCACTCTGGCCCGCACGATCTGCGGGATCGCCCGCGAAAACACCACCTGCATGCCGAAGGCATCGAAGTTCCAGCCCATGACATCGAGCGAATCGGGCCAGGTCGTGCTCTGCGTATCGAGAATGCGCGGTGATCCATGGGGCGATGTGACGCGATCGCCGACGACAACCGCCCCGGCGGCCCCGTCGCCGAAGAGCGCGGTCGCAATGACATTAGACCTGGAGAAATCGTTGGGATGGAATGTCAGACTGCACAACTCCACGACGACCAGCAGCACTTTGGCGCCGGGATCCGACAACGCCAGACGATACGCCAGCGACAGTCCCGCCGCCCCGCCGGCGCAGCCCAACCCCCACACCGGCGTCCGCGCGACGTGGGACGACAAGGCGCAACGGTTGACCAGTCGCGCGTCGATGGAGGGCGTCGCCAGTCCGGTCGTGGAGACAAAGACGATGTGGGTGATCTCCGAGGGCTCCAAACCCGCCTGACGCAGACACGAAGCGACAACATCGGTTCCGAGTCGAATGCTCCAGTCGATGTATTGCGCGTTCTGTTCGGCGAAATCATGCTCCGTATCAAACCATTCCGGCTCGACGACCACATAACGCGTCGCGATCCCGGCATGGTCAAATGCGGGCAGCAGCCGGGCAATGTCATCGCGCCTTGCGCGGAAGTGCTTCTCCGCAAATGCGCGCGCCTGATCCTGCGTGAGCACATGAGGCGGTACGGCGGTGGTGACGGCGGCTATGGACGGCACGACGACCCCCGCACCGGCGCCGCGATCACGATCAGCCCCGGCGTTAGTTTGATGCGCAAAATGGCGCTGAGCGGCAACGACAGCCAGTAATACAGCCAAGTTGCCGCGCCATGCACGCGCTTGCCGCGCTCGCGCATACGGACACGGCGGACCGTAAAACCCGCTCGCGTCAACAACCGTTGCAGACCGGCAAACGTGAAGTTGTACTTGGCATCGCCGAAATGATCGTTGGTGATCGGTCTGCCCAGCAATCGCAGCAACCGAAAGATCGGCGTGCGATTGGAGACGCGCAGAATGAGCACGCCCCCCGGCACGAGCAATCCGCTGATGCGCCGCAGCGAGTTCGCCGGATCGTTCATGTAGTACAGACTGTCGATGGCGAAGATCAGATCAAAGCGCTCATCGCCGATTGTGTCCAGTGAAGCGAAGGCCCGGTGCCCGCGGCCGGGGAGTCGCGCGCGCAGGTGTTCGACCACCTCAACGCCGGCCGTGGCGGCGCCCAGCTCACGCGCGCGATCCAGCAAAATCCCATACGAACAACCGACATCGAGCACGCGCATCCCGTGCAGCGGACGCTTGTATTCGGCCTGTGCGAGAGCCAGCAAGTATTCGAATAAACCGTGCCGATCGTGTCGAATCCGTTCCTCGGCTTCCGGTGGTGTGTAGCTGGAGACCTCGAAATGCCCATGCCCGGCAATTGTCTCATAGTCGATGCCGCGCATGTACGTGCCGCAGTCGTCGCAGCGCCAGATCGTGTCGGGCAGCTCGCCGTCGCGGATGTAGATCGGCAGTTCGCCGACGGGCCGCTGACGCTGAGCGTCGCACGCGCCGCAGTTCATGGCATCAGACATCTTCGGGCAGTCCGACACGCATCGTATAGCCGGACCATCCCGGTGTTTCGGCGATCAACGCGCGCACGCGCGCAGCGTCGAAGATGCCGTATGCCCTCGACGCATCCCAGAGCGTCAATGTCCGCCGGCGGCCATCCAATTGATACCGTCCGCCGCCGTTGACGCGCCAACCGATGGTGTCCAACGCAGCGTCGTCGTGCGCCGCATTGAATGTGCAGGACAAGTCGCGGTGCTCACGGCAGAAGCGCTCGACGATGTTGGCATGATACTTCGCGAAAGCGCCTGGCGCGAACACGAGATATTCGTCATCGGGTCCGATGATGTGCACGAACTTTCCCGTCGAGTCGGCCGCGCCGCCGCTGTAATCGATCACCGCCATGGACAGAAGGTCTAACAGACGAGAATGGCGCGCAAGGCAGACTCGAGGTCGGGGTATTTGTATTGGAATCCGAACTCCGCGAGCCGTCGTGGCACAACGCGCTGTCCCTCCAAAATGAGGTCCGCCATCTCACCCAGCGCCAGCCGCAGGGCAAATGCCGGCGTCGGAACAAATGAGGGGCGCCGCATGATCCTCCCGAGACTGCGGGAAAACGCGCGATTCGTCTGCGGTTGGGGAGACACGGCATTGACCGGTCCGGACAGCCGTTCGTTGGACAGCGCAAAACGGATCACACCGATCAGATCGGCGCGGTGAATCCAGGACAGATATTGCCCGCCGTTGCCGACCGGCCCGCCCACAAACAGGCGAAATGGGAGCATCATCCGCGCCAGTGCGCTGCCGTTTTCAAATACGACGCCGGTTCGGAGTAGCATCAACCGCACTCCGTGCCGTACCACCGGCTTGGCGGCTTCCTCCCAATGCGAGCAGAGCGTCGCCAAAAAGTCGGACCCCGGCGACTCGGCTTCGGTGATTTCTTCATCACCGTGGAATCCGTAGTATCCGACCGCCGACCCGGAGATCATGATGCGCGGCTTCTGCGCAGCGTTGTCGATCGCCTCGCGAAGGAGGCGTGTGGTTTCCACCCGGCTGATCCAGAGGATGTCCTTGCGACGCTTGCTCCAGCGTCCGCCGCCGATCGACTCGCCCGCCAGATTGATGACCGCGTCAACACCGTCGATCGCGTCCGGTGGTATCGCCGCCGGCGGACCGGACCAGCGACGCAACGTCGCGCCCGACGGCCAAGACACCGGCGGTTTGTCGCGACGTGACAGCACGACGGACTGATGGCCGTCATCACACAACGCCGCCACCAGGGCCCGCCCGACAAACCCGGTTCCACCGGTCAACAGGATGCGCATAGCGGTATCATCGATAACTACGCGTCACGCCGGTTTGTGGCAAGGTGTGATTTCCGCCGCCGCTTTGATCCGTCGACCGATTGCCGTACCTTCACGAGATGGCGGCCGATTCCCAGCATTTCATGCCGCCCGGGGAGGCGTATGGCCAAGGGACGGGAACTGACCGATGCGGTGCTCGCTTCGTTGTCCGATGAACAGTTGACCATCCTGCAGGAACTCGGCGAATTGGCCGTGAAGAAACTGAAAGTTTCGCGCGCCCTGGAACAATTTACCGAACAAATCGCCGCCTCACAGCGCTCATTGGGATTCCAGGCGAAAGACAAACCGACGGGCCTGCACGAAGACCCCGAAGTGGTCGCATTGGTCACGGTCAGGGAACGCTTCAAGCTGACCAATATCGCCGAACAAATTCGTCGCACGCTGCGGCGCGCGGTCGATGTCGGGCTGGGCGATCTGGCGCTGGTCCAGCGGCAGTGCGAGCTATACGAAGTCGATCCGACACCCGGCGCTTCGGACCGCAAGTACTTCGAGGATCCGACGGCGGCCGCCTGACGAACTCATGAACATCCCTTCATGCTGAAGCTCGGTATCATCGGGGCGCCACGGGTCGGCAAGACGACGGTCTTCAATGCCGTTGCCGGCGCCCACGCCGATCCCGACGCCTACCAGGCGCGCGATGAGGTGCGCCGGGCCATGGTCAAGGTTCCTGACCGACGACTGGACCATCTCTTTGACTTGTTCAAGCCGCCGAAGAAAGTGCATGCGGAAATCGAGTATTTCGACTTCCCGCCGCTGGGCGAAGACGGCGGTGAGGCGGTGCAGTTGCCCCCGGCCGTGCGCGAAACCGACGCTTTGATCGCCGTTCTGCGCGCATTCGGCGAAAATCCCGATCCCGCCGCCCAGCTCAAGCGCCTCGGCGATGAGATGATCCTGGCCGACCTGGCCGTGCTGGAGAAACGCCACGAACGATTGAAAAAAGAGATCGACTCGGGACGCGATGACAATCGCCTGGAATTCGAGGCGTTGCAACGCTGCCGTGCCGCGCTCGAATCCGAACAGCCGCTGCGCACGATCGAGCTGACGCCCGCCGATGAGCATTTGCTGCGCGGTTACGGCTTTCTGTCACGACGACCGCTCCTGGCATTGGTGAACGCTCCCGATGACGGCCTGCCCGACAGCGAAGCGGCATGGTCGCAGCGGCTCGATCCCGGCCCGCGCACGCTGGTCAAAATCCTGCGCGGCAAACTCGAGGCCGAACTGACGACGCTGGATGCGCCGGACCGCGCCGCGTTTATGACCGACTACGACCTGAAAGTCTCGGCTTTAGACAGCATGATCGCCGCCTCATATGATCTGCTGGGACTGATCACGTACTTCACCGGCTCCTCGGAAAAAGATGTGCGCGCCTGGACAGTCCGTCGCGGCGCAGCCGCACCGGAAGCGGCGGGGGTCATCCACTCCGATTTTGAGAAGGGCTTCATCCGTGCCGAGGTCTTTGCACTGGAGGATCTGTTGCGCTGCGGCTCGACCGCACAGGCGCGCAAGGAGGGTCTCGCGCGGCTGGAAGGCAAAGAGTACACCGTCAACGACGGCGACTATATACTATTCCGTTTCAATGTATAAACACCCGTGCATGCTCGCATACGGATTGTGGCTGCCTTCTCGAACAGCGATCCCGTTGAACACGCCCGTAAAACCGGAATCCGGCCCGCGCTGATTGCAGTCGCGCTGTGGGGCGGCTTCGTTTGGATCGCGCAGTGGTTCGGTGATGTGCGCCTGTGGGGGATCAATCATCTGGCCTTTCTCCCAATGGGATTCCACTGGGCGTTTGGGGCCGCCCTCGCTGCCGGACTTCTCTTCGTTGCCTTCGGCCAAGAGTTGACACCGACCCTGGTTCGCAAACTGCGTCCATCGCAGGCGCTGGGCGGCATCGCCTGTGTCGCGGCGACCGGCGTCCTGGCCTACCTGTTGCGCGCGCGCGCGCCGTTTCTCGGCGACGGCGTGCTGCGCGCCACGGAGGTCTCCGATGGACTCAACTGGTTCGCCACGGAGATCATTCCGACCGTCGCGGCTTCGGCGATCATGACGTTCGCGCCGCAACAGTGGGGAATCGACGGGTACGAGTCGCTGGCCGCCGTCTCCGTGTGTTCGGCCATGCTGTGGATGGCAGGTCTGTGGTATCTGCTGCCGTTGGCAGTGGGCACGACCGCGCCGGATCAGACCGATCCCCGCCGTTCAGCGATCTTCTGGCTTGTGACCTTCGGATCGGTGAGATTGCTGGCCGGATATGTCGAATCGTACGCGCTTCCCTTTGCGGCGTTCAGCCTTTGGACACTGGCGGCCAATGCGTACCGCAAGGGAACGCTGTCAGCCACGTGGATGATCATCCTGTGGTGCATCGCGATCCTCTCGCACATCACGGCAATCCTGCTGGCCCCGGCGATGTTGTATCTGCTCTGGACCGGGTCCGGCGCGGCCGCGTCGACCGGACAGACACCGCGTTGGCGGCATTTGACAACGCCGCTGATCGCGATAACTCTGGTCGGCGGATTCGTCGGAACCGCGTTCTGGCACCAGGAGATCAAGGGCGTTGCGGGCGCCGGTCACTGGATGCTGCCGTTATGGGGACAGGCGCCACATGACTACGGCCTGCTCTCCGTCGCGCATTTGTTCGACGGCATCAATCACTGGCTGCTGCTGGCGCCGGCATTCGTTCTTGTAGCGGCGGCCGCGGCCGTGATGCGTGTCCGTGTCGCAGCCGGAACATCATTCACAAGAAGTGGCCGGACATTCTGGATTCTGGCGGCTGGGGTTCCATTGCTCTTCGCCTGCCTGCTCGATCCCAAACTCGGCTGGGCGCGCGATTGGGATTTGTATTGCCTGCTCTCCGCACCGGCTCTGGTCGCTGCGGCCCTTTGGCTGGACCGTATATCCGACGCGATGCGCCGCGCGGCCGTTGTGGTGGCGACTCTGTCGGCGGGTTTGTGGTTGGCATCTTCCGTCGACGGCGCTGCCGAACTGCGGCGCGTCGAATCGTTGCTGCGTCTTGACCGTTCACGTTCCGACTACGGCCATGAACTGCTCGGCCAGTATTACCGCAAGCGCGGCGAATGGCATAGCGCCATCCGCCATTACGAGGAGGCGCTCTTGGTCAGCGAGCACACGCGGTACCGGCTCAATCTAGGAATGTGTCACGAGTTGCTGGGCAATCATGCGGCGGCCATCGATTGGTATCGGAGTGTCGCGGCGCGCGATACGACCAACGCGCAGGCGTATTTTCGACTGGGGCACCTGCTCAATCTCGCAGGCCGGTGGGACGAAGCCGTGCCCTTCGCGCGTCGGGCGCTGCAGCTTTTGCCGGGCGATCCCGACGGCGAATACGCGCTCGGCATGGCGTTGCTGCGTACCGGCGACGCGGCGTCGGCGCTGTCTCATTTTGAGAATGCCGTGCGCCGCGAACGGCGCCCGCATTGGCTGCATGGGCTGGGAGTCTGCCGTATGGAACTGGGGCAGTTCGATTCGGCGCTGGTGATCCTCGAGGGCGCGTTGGCCTCATACGGCGACCAGGCGCCTTTGTGGCTGGCTGTTGCCGAGGTGCACTGGCGACGCGGCGACACCGCCGAAACCCAACGTTACCTGGCGGGTTACAACAAACTGGTGGAATCGGACCAACGCGACCCGCTCTATGGTATCATGACCGACTCACTCGCGCGATGGGTCGAATAAGACACGCACCCTGCAGACGTTAACCGGCTGTCGGCGGACGCCGACAAGAATGACAGGAAGCATGCATCGGCATGAGCATCACGGAGCAGAACAAATGAGCATGTCGGAATTCAAAAAGGACCTCATTCAGGACATGCGCCAGATGCAGGAGGAGATGGACCTCCTGTTCAATCAACTCTCCGGCTGGCGCAAGGGTCCCTCGGCCAATCGTCTCTGGCGACCCCTGACCGATGTCTGGGAAAGCGCCGACAACGTGGTCATTTTGGTCGAATTAGCCGGCGTCAAGCCCGCGGATGTCTCGATCACCCTGCAAAACTCGGTGCTGACCATCCGCGGCGAGCGTCCGCATACGGTCGTGCCCGATGGCTGCGCCTACCGCAACATGGAAATCGCGACCGGACGATTCGAACGAAACATCTATCTGCCCGATTCGGTCGATCCCGAGAAGATCAACGCCCGCTTTCGTGAAGGGTTTCTGGAAATTGCGCTGACGAAACGATCCGTCACACCCGGGCAGGCGCGTCAAATCCCGATAGCCGAAGGATGATACCGTGGCGATAGCCGTTGCCGTCGACGAACGCAAAGCGTCCGCGCCACCGGGCCCGGAGATCGAGCAGCTTCCGATTCTCCCGACGCGGGGGACGGTCGTGTTTCCGTCGATGGTCGCGCCGCTATTGGTCTCCGATCAGAAGTACGCCCGCCTGATCGATCAGACCCTGATGCGCGGTCGCCAGATCGGCCTGGTCGCGCAGAAGGATCCCGACAAAGGCGATCCATCGGCCGACGATTTGTTCACCGTGGGCACGGTCGGCACAATTCTGAAAATGTTGCGCTTTCCCGATGGTTCGGTGCGGTGTCTCGTGCAGGGGAATGTCCGCTTTTCCATCAGCGAAATCGTGCGCTCAACGCCGTTCGTCGTCGCGCGCATCACCAGCCATGAGGACCCGTTGGATCGTTCGGTGCCGATCGAAGCGTCGATGCGCAATGCATTGGAACTGGTCAAGCGCGCGGTCGAGCTCTCGCCGTATCTCTCCGACGAATTGCAGGTGACGGCGATGAACACCGAAGAGCCCGGCAAGCTCGCCGATCTGATCGCCGCCAATCTCAATATCGACCACAGCGAAAAGCAGGCGGTGCTGGAGACGTTTGCTGTGCCCGAGCGGCTCGACAAAGTCATCGCGCTCCTGCACAAGGAAGTCGAAGTCCTGGAGCTCTCGCGCAAAATCCAGTCGCAGGCGGCCTCGGAAATGGGACGCATGCAGAAGGAGTACATCCTGCGCGAGCAGATCAAGGCGATCCAGAAGGAGCTGGGCGAGTCCGACGATCACACGCGCGACATCGAGGAGTTTCGCGCCAAAATCACCGAAGCGAAGATGCCCGAGGACGCGCAAACCGCCGCGACGCGCGAACTGGACCGCCTGGAGAAGATGAATCCGTCGTCCGCCGAGTACACTGTCAGCCGCACATATCTCGACTGGCTGGTGACATTGCCGTGGACCAAAACAACCGAAGACAACCTCGACATCAAGCACGCGCAGACGACGCTCGACGAGGATCATTACGGACTGGAGAAAGTCAAAGACCGCATCGTCGAATTCCTTGCGGTGCGCAAACTCAAATCGTCGGTCAAAGGACCGATCCTGTGTCTGGTCGGCCCGCCCGGTGTCGGCAAGACCTCGCTGGGACGCTCGATCGCGCGCGCGATGGGACGCGAGTTTGCGCGCGTGTCATTGGGCGGCATGCGCGATGAAGCCGAGATCCGGGGACACCGCCGCACCTACATCGGCGCGCTGCCCGGACGCATCATCCAGGGGCTGCGACGCGCCGGAGTCAAAAACCCCGTCTTCATGCTCGATGAGATCGACAAGATCGGCGTCGACTTCCGCGGCGATCCCGCCTCGGCGTTGTTGGAAGTGCTCGATCCCGAGCAGAACAACGCCTTCTCCGATCACTATCTCGATGTCGGCTTCGATCTCTCGTCGGTCATGTTCATCACCACGGCGAATCTGTTGGATCCGATCCCCGGCGTGTTGCGCGACCGCATGGAGACCATCACCATGCCGGGGTACACGACATTGGAGAAGATTCAGATCGCCAAGCGCTACCTCGTCCCGCGCGAATTGGACAATCACGGCTTGAAGACGACCCAATTGTCGATCACACAGGATGCCATCGCCCGGTTGATCCGCGATTACACGCGCGAAGCGGGCGTGCGCAACCTGGCGCGCGAAATCGCAACCGTCTGCCGCAAGGTGGCGCGCAAGGTCGCCTCCGGCAAACGCGGCCGCACATCGGTGCGCGGCAATGATCTGCCCAGGTACCTGGGACCGACCAAGTTCATCCCCGAAATCGTCTCGCGCGGCTCGCAGATCGGTGTCGTGCCGGGGCTGGCGTGGAGCGCAGTCGGCGGCATGGTCATCTTCGTCGAAGCGACCAAAATGCCCGGACGCAAATCGCTGGTCTACACCGGCCTGCTGGGCAATGTCATGAAGGAGTCGGTGCAGGCGGCGTACTCATGGGTGCGCTCGCATTACAAACTCATCGGCGTCGATCCCAAAGTCTTCGCCGATTCCGACGTGCACGTGCATGTCCCGGCGGGCGCGACACCCAAAGACGGTCCCTCCGCCGGGATCACCGCGGCCACCGCAATTGCATCCGCGTTTTCCGGACGTCCGGTGCGCCCACGGCTGGGGATGACCGGCGAAGTCACACTGCGCGGCGATGTGTTGCCGATCGGCGGATTGAAGGAAAAGTCGCTGGCGGCGTATCACGCGGGCATCACAACAGTGCTGATCCCGAAGGACAACGCCAAGGATTTGGAAGGCGTCCCCGCCGAAGTCAAAGAGAAGGTCTCGTTTATCCCGGTGGCGAACATGACCGAAGTCATCGAGGCGGCGCTCGTCCCCCTCAACGGCCGGAAAACGGCAACGCGCAAACGCAGTAAGTCAAACCGCGCAAAGTAGCGCCCTCCGTGCCCGTCGATGGCCGATCGATCTGGGCTGTCCCGGAAAGTGCCAGTGTGCACGTAGGGGCGGGCCCGTGTGCCCCCCCAATCTGACTTACATTGAACACGGATCGCAGATGAGAAGGACGGGATCACCGGCGCGAAACGCGACATCGACAAACGTCACGACGTCGAAAACATTGACCATCCCGTCACAATTGATGTCGGAGTCGCAGACGGCGCACAGAAGGTATTCCTCGCAGGGGACACTGCGGAAAGCGGCATCCACTGCGGCGACAACATCAAAAACATTGATGATGGCGTCGCAGTTCGGATCGCCATGGCACGGGCAATGGCACCCCGGACAGAACAGCGGATCATCGGTCGTGCCGCCGGGCAATCTCAGGTACATGGCCACATTTATCCTCTCGCCCGTTGCGGCATCGTAGGGACCAGGATTCAGATCGGCGATATAGAAGATATCGACGTCCGACACATCCCGTCCGATGGTCGCCCAGTCCTCCGAGACGCAGACGCTGTCCGCATTCAATGCATTGCAATTCGGCGTCTTGGTATTCGTCAGGTTGGCGGGTTTGGACCAATGACTCCCGCCGTCAGGTGACATAACCAAATACAATTCGCTGTTGCAGCGCCCTGTGACGGCAGTGTCGCCCCGTTCTTCCGGTGTCTCGCCGCAGTGCTTCGAGTAGGTAACATACAGAAAGTCTTCGTTCGGTCCGTATGAAGTGCACATGGTCGAGCCATCACCGACACCCAATGTGATCTTGGCGAGATTGAGATTGAACTCCCAGTTCCCATTGTTGGGATAATATCCCCTCGCCACGGTACTGATCGATTGTGTCGCGCTGCTCCAGTGTTTGATCGCCACCTGCTCGCTCAAGTTGGCCCGGCGCTGCTCATCCCAGACTAAATGCAGATTGGCATCATGGTCGTAGGCGATGGAGATGTGCACGTATGCCTGCGGCCCCGGTGTCGCAGGATCGGTATAGTTAGTGATGATCGTGCGTGTGTCGTCGCCCAACTCGTTGCCGCTCAACCATCCTGCCCCGCCGGTCTGCGACTCGCGAATGGCGATGTTGTTGAGGCCGTTAAACGACGGGTCGAAGCTGGTGTGAAATGCCACGGCGACTTGGTCGGTGCCGTCGGCGGCATCGATGACATACCCGATGATGTCGGTGGAATCGATGATCACAGGCGCAGGCCAGTCCGGGTTGCTGTAATCGTATCGCCAGTACGCGATAATGTGCGGTGGCGCTCCGCTCTCGTCCGCAGGAGATGTCGCAATGACATGCAAGACATCGTTGGCGTTGTCCTTGTGCACCCCTGCATTCGCCGCGACCGCTATATCGGGGAAGACTGTCGACGGTGGAAATGGAATGAGTAACGGAAGTTCCTCTGGTAGTAGTATGTCGGCGGTTCCCTCAATGGGGAAATAAACGTGCCACAAACTGTATGTCTCACTTCCGAAATCGGGATACATGTGGAAAACAACGTGCGCCAGGTTGTCGGAATCGACGTCCAGGCGCGGGCCGCCCGCGAATCCATAGTCCGGCCACAAATGTGGGCTGGGAAATTCCGGAATGAGAACGTCCTGCGCGATGTCATAGCACGCATAGACATTTTGTGAAGAAAGGTTGGGCCACGGATCCAGACAAATCCAACACGAATCGATCCAGGTGAAATGAACGAAATTCGAACCCGGCTGTCGCGCCACCTGCCTGCCTTGTGATGCCAGGTGTTGCTCCTCAACCGGGGTTTGGCCGAGCATCATCCCCGGCGATGGCACAGACACCGGCGGCAGGATGGGACCGGCCAGTACTGGCTGCTCTGTGCCGTTGCCGATCGGAGTGGCAGCAGATTTCGATTTCGGCTCCGATCCCCGAACTCGGTCCTTCAGGATTTTCAGATCATACCGCGGATCGCCGCCCTCCGCCGCCGGCAGCGAAATGACAGCCATCGCGCAAACCAGTACGCCGCAGAGAATCAGGCGGGAAATGCGGTGTGTGTATGGCCACGCTGTCACGGCGGCCTCATTCGACGCGAAGGGGCGCGACGAAGGAATTCGGGCTACAATACACTATAGCTACTGAGAGGGGTTTTGCAAAACGGATTCTTTTCTATCACTCCCGGCGATTCAGCAGCACGACCGGGGTGCCCGGCTCCAGCGCGTAGTACAGTGTCTGTGCGTCCTGGGCGCTGACCGTGCAGTCGACCGCGCGGTGCGAGCCGAATGCGCCGAGCCATCGCCACGCATTGTGCATCCGCTCATTCAGCGCCGCCCCGTCGCCGGTCGAATCGGCGACCGCGATGCGCAACGTCAGATTCCCGCTCAACTCGATTTGAAACCGCCACGGCTGGATGCGCTGGATGTGCTCGCGCGTCGCCCGGGTCACCTTCGAGACGACGTCGACCACATTCTCCGGCACGTGCGCAGTCCCATCCCAGAGAACGCGGTCGCGCACGCTCTGCCATGCCCTCGTCCGTTCGTTAAACGCCGCAACGAAATCGTTCCAGTCGGCCGAATCGACGGGCGCAACGCTGACGGCAACGAGAGGATAAGCGCCATACGAGAATGCGATCCGGCGATGCGCGCCGTCGATGGATGCGTAGTAGATCGTATCGCTCGCAAATCGCGCGCGCAGGGAATCGCTCTGCGCATGACAGGTCGCGCCCATAACGGCCGCGAACAAGACAGGCAGCGCAATTGATCTGAATGCATGCATCAGAAAATCACGACCCGCGTGCCGATGTCGGCCCGCTTGTAAATCTGCCGCAGATCGTCGGAGCCGACACGCACGCACCCGTGCGTGACTGCCACGCCGATCAGACGCTCGTAGATTGTCCCGTGAATAAAGTACCCATCGCCGAAACCGATGGCATATTCGCCCATCGCCTCGGGATCGAAGCGTTCCTCGGGATCGTTGGGAAGCGGTTCGCCTTCCTCGATGAATGCCCAGTCGGGTTTGCGCCACAGCGGATCGGAGAGCTTCGAGCTGACCGTGAAGATGCCGCGCGGCGTGTCGAATCGCCACGAGCGTCCCGAAGTCGAGTCGGTCAATTCGGCGCCGGTCCCGGTTGAGCACAGTGCGGAAAACAGCACGCTGTCGATGGTGCGCAGATAGATGCGATTGGTGTGCGTGTCGATGACGACGTACGGTTTGCGCGACGGACGCGTGTTCTTCGCAGTCTTACGCGGAGGACGCTCGGCGGCCGGGACCATCGCCAGCCGCTGCGCCGACAACAGCGCCAGCGAGTTGTCGGGAACGACGGCGCCCGGCTGCCCGCGCGACAGCAACGGCACCGACGCGATGACAGCCGCCGAGATGACGACGACCCCCAGTATGTACCCGTGACGCCGGGTCATAACGGCCACTCTCCCACGTGACGGACGATGGTCACCCAGCAGCCGACCTTCATTCGCTTCATGACTTCGTCCATGTCATCGTTGCGCAGCGCCACGCATCCTTCGGTCCAATCCTTGCCGCGGCCCCCCTCGCCGTGGATCTCGATATTTCCGCCGATGCCGACGTGCCGCGGGACATCGCCATTGCGTTTGCTTGAAGCGAAGCGCACGCGGTCTCGTTCGTTCGGATAATCCAGCATCAGCGCCTTGTAATACTTGCTGCCCTTGTTGCGCCACATGGTGACGCGATATTCACCCTCGGGCGTCGCGCCGTCGCCGGCGCGCGCTTTTTGCCGCTCGGGACGATAACCCAGTTCGACGGGAAACTGCGCGATCATCCGTCCGCGATGGAGCAGATAGGCGGTGCGGCTCTCCTTGACGACGATCATCGCGGCCGAGTCGGTGCGCGCCGACCACGCCACGGTGCGTTCGATCGCATGGCGCGATGCGGTCAGGTCGGACGGATCGGGCGCGTGACCGTCGATCGTCGCCGCCAGCGCGCTGATCGATGCATCCGCTCTCACCAGCGCATCATCGATTGCGCGCGCTTCGGCCATTTGCTCGATGAGGCGTTGGGCGTTCTCCAAATTCAGCGTCGCCTGCACCAGGGGCCGGCGCAAGCGCATCCGGCTCAAATGCTCTTCGGCGATGGTCTCGTAGGTCGCCAGCGCATTGGTCAATTCACTCAGGCGGCGCTCCTGCCGCGTGCGGTGACGCGCATGCGCTTCCAGGGCCGAGTCGGCAGCGATTTCGGCGGTGCGTTCCGCCTTCGCCCACAGCGATTCGGCAACGTCGTAGTGACGAAATCCGGGGACACGCCCTTTCTGCGCAGTGAAGACAGACCAGCCCGAGTCGTACAGTTGCTGAGCGGACAACCACAGCTCCGGGGCGTATTCCGCCGCGCCGACACGTTCGGCTTCACCGAGCGCCCGCCAGGCCGGGTCGGCGCTTTTGACCGGCTCGGATCCGCACGATGACATCATCAGTGCCGCGACTCCCATGATTACAATGTGCCGTCGCATTCCAGTAATCAGCGCGGTGCCACAACGAGGTACACGCATTGCGTCTTGCCCCCCCCGATTGTATTGTACGTACGTAATCGCCCCGTCCGCTGCCGCGGGCGGGGCGACTGTCGGACCAATTCAGGCAATCGTCGATGGGAATCGCATCGGGCGATCGCGGTGTACGTCACGACGCCGGATAGGCGATTACGCCCGGCTCTTCTTCTGAATCGCCGCCTGCAGTTCCGTCGTCATCTGCGCGCACTTGTCCAGCACGGTCTGCGTCTTGCTCGCGGCCGCATCGAAATCGAGGCGCTGGAGGTCGCCGGCGGTCTCATCGAGCACCAGCTTCATCGCTTCCAGATCCTGCTTCATCAGCTCGATGTCGGCGCGATTGCCCTTGCCGACTGGTGCGGTGGCCAACAGCGCGGACACTTGTTCGATCTGGCCACGCGCCGAGGCGATCTGTTCCTCGGCCTGCTGGCGACGATAGGCGATCTCCTGCTCCGCGGCGGTTTTCGCCTCGGCGGCCAGACGGGCCGCGCTCTGCGCCAGCTCCTTGGAGTGGCCGTACGAACGGAACATGGTGAAACGGTCATCCTGCTTCGCCTTCTCGGTCTTGGCCGCTTCCAGCGTATCCATCGCCATGCGCCATTCCTCGGAGGCAAACTGCTCCGCCTTCGACATGCGCGCGCCTTCGATGGATTGATCGGCCATGCTGAAATCCTCGACCGGGGCTTTGCTGCACCCGACGGCGATCAACATCAGCGGGATCAGCGCCCATTTGATGTGCTTGTGCATGTGACTCTCCCTCTTCGGGTCTCTCCGAAGCGTTGTGATACGGTTTACTGCGCTGTTATGTCCCATCCCCCATTGGATACTCCGTCCGCCCAATGAACGAACGGTGCCATGCTGAACTCATAGACGCATGCCGAATCGAACTGACGCCCGCTCGCGCCGGCCCACGTGTGGGGCTTTTATGGAATGAATGTGAAGTGGACCTGACGGCGAAGATGCCTGGTCATCGTTTTGCAGAGCGACCGTCGCTGCCCCCTTCGGCGTCTGACCGACGTTTTCAGTCTAACGGTCGGGCGCCAGTATATGCGGCGAGCGTGAACCCCACAAGAAAATAATACCCGCCAAATCCAATCGGTTCCGAACCATTTCGGCTTTTGTCAGTGCGGCCGCGCATGTCGATGGCGGTTATGGTATTGCCTTTGCCTGGGCAGTTTGGTAGGATGGATCAGCAAACGTCCGGAAAAGTCCATGCCCGACTCCGCCATCGCCGAGAATCCGCAAACCGTTATGGCGCGCGACCTTACAGACAAAGTCGCGGTCATCACCGGCGGCACCAAAGGGATCGGCCGCGCGGTCGCGGTCCGGTTGGCCTCACGCGGCTGCCATGTGGTGGTCAACTACTTCCGTTCCCGCAGCGCCGCCGCCGAGACCGTCGCCGAGCTTGAAGGACACGGCGTGCAGGCGATGTCGGTGCGCGGCAACATCGGCAACAAGGATTTCCACGCCAAGCTCTTCGACGAAGTCGGCGACCGTTTCGGCAAGGTCGATATTCTGGTCTCCAATGCCGCGCTCGGTCTGTTTGCCAACATCATGGAGGTCGACGAACGCGCCTGGGACTTGTCGCTGCACACCAACGCCGAGGCGATGCTCTTCTGCGCGCAGAAGGCGGTGCCGATGATGCCCGACGGCGGCAAGATCGTCGCGCTCTCCTCGCTCGGCTCGATCCGTTACATCCCCGGCTATGCGGCGATCGGAATCTCCAAGGCCGCGATTGAAACTCTGACACGCTATCTCGCCTACGAACTGGCGCCGCGTCGCATCAATGTCAACACCGTCTCCGGCGGCTTCATTGACACCGACGCGCTCAAGTCGTTTCCCAATTACGATGACATGGTGCGCGAGGTGGTGCGACGGACACCGTTCGGGCGGATCGGCACGCCCGATGAAGTCGCCGATGTCGTGGTCTTCCTCTGCACCGACGCCGCCCGCTGGATCACCGGTCAGACGATCATCGTCGACGGCGGCTACACGCTGACGTAGGCGCAGGATTTCGAGATTATTCCGTCGGGGCCGGGTTTCCCAGCCCTGTCACCTGTTCCCGGATCCCGGTCGAATACCTGCCGTCCGGACGCAGCACTTGCATGGGCGGTATTGTCGCGCCAGAGATTCCTCACCCCTCCATCCCGCGCCGGAGGCGCGGGGCTCGGGGTTTCGGAATGACATTGAATCGCTCTGACTTTTACCTGATCAACGGACACAGAGCGGTCATTCCGAATCCCGACCTCGCACGCAGTGCGAGGGAGCGGTGAGAAATCTCCAAACGCGTGATTGTCGGATTTCGGATCCCAATCGACTGATCCGTTCAAAAACTCCCCAGCACCAAATCGAAATCCGGAATGCGTCCGAGGGGAATCGCGCCGCTGACGATCGCGCGTTGGGCGGCCTCCGACGTGTCGCTGGCGACGATGAAAACCGGTGTCGCGACATCGCCCGCCCGGTCGATCGCTTCCATCGTGCCGCGCGTGCCCTCGTGAATCCGCACCACCACGAGCGCATCCGAGAGGGCGGCGATCAGCCGGTTGCGGCGGATCAGCCGCGCTTTGGTGATCGAGGCATTCGGCGGGTACTCGGAGACCAGCGCGCCCTGGGTCGTGATCTGCTCGGCCAGGCCGCGATGCTCGGGGGGATAAATGTTGGCGAAGCCGCTCCCGAGCACGGCGACTGTCTTGCCCGATCCCGCCAGCGCGCCGGTGTGCGCGCCGCCGTCGATCCCGCGCGCCAGACCGGAGATCACTGTGACACCGCGCTCGGCCAGTCCGCGTCCCCACGCCACCGCATCGGCGATCCCCTCGGCGTCGGCCTCGTGGGTGCCGACCACGCCGACACACGGCGTCTCCCCGTCGGGCGATTCCCCGTGCACATACAGCAGCGGCGGCGGATCGCCCAAACGTTCGAGGCGCCGGGGATATGCCGTGTCGCCGATGGCCAGTGCGCTGGCCGAGTCGGACGTGATGTGATCGAACTCCTCGGCGATCAAGTCGAGACTGTTGTGCGCCAGCGCCCAGCGTTCGCGCGCGTCTTCTTCCAGACCGAGCGCGGCGGCGACATCATCGAACTCGGCATCCCAGACATCCTGCGTCGAGCCGTGCTCGGCGACCAACGCAAAGATCATCCTCGGCGACAGGTGCAGATGCACTGTCAGCGCATAGAGAATCGTGCGGTCGAGTGTCTGCGTATCGTCGCTCATCAGTCCAACCAGGTCAACCGCGTGACGCCGGCGCCGTGACGCGCCAGCAGTTTCGTCAGAATTGTCATCGTCCGTCCACTATGCCATCGCCGGTCACACAGCAGCACGCCGCGACCCGAAACGGCCCTGGCCTCATCGATCGCAAACAATTCCGTCGGCGTCACCGGCAGCCGCGCCACCATGTCGGGATGCTGCGCATACGGCGCATTCACGCGGATCACATCGTCGCGGTACTCGGCATGCAACATCGCCGCGAGACGCTGCGCCAGCCAGGGCAGCGCCGAAACGCGCGCGCACACCAGCGGCGGCGGCACGATGGTCACCAAATCAAAGTGCGACACTGTCTGTCGTTCATCTGTCCGCAGGGGCACGGCGTGCCGTGCCCTGACATACCGCGACGCGACATCGACCAACCGCCACCCGCAATCATACTCGGCATTGCGCTCGAAACGGTATGCCTGTGCGCCGATCGCCGTGCGACGCTTCGGCCACGCGGCGAGATGCTCGCGCTCCAGAATCCACGCCGGTCCGTTGGCATCCGACCGGTCGATTCCGTTCGGCAAGACTACCGCCGAGACATCACGTGGCGGCGCGACGGTCTCCGGATCGGGCTGCAATCCCAATACGTGCCGGTCCAAAAACAGCCGCACGTCATCACTAAGCCGGCCGATGACGCGGTGCGCAGACATCGACATTTCAGAACGACCTGCCGGGTACGCGCTTCAAAACACCTCCGCCGTAAACACCTCGATCGTCGTCTTCGGATCGCGCCAGGCCAGATCGGGCAGATCGGCCTTGCGGCACACGTGCGTCAGAAATGTCTCCCGGTCCCAATCGTTTTCGAGTGGAACCTGCGGCAACAGCACGCCGGTGCGATGCCCCTGCGTGACGACCGCCCCGTGCCGTCCGACCAGCACATCATCGGGGTTGGAGATTCGAAGCAACGGCGAGAGCGCGGTGATCTCGATCTCCAGCTCGTCGACCTCGGCCGGGGAGACCGGCACAAAACGCGGATCGCGCGTCGCCGCCGACTCCGCCATCTCCCAGACCGCATCGATGAGCGGCTTGTACGGGCGCACATACCCGATGCAGCCGCGCAACGCGCCATGGTGGCGCAGCGTGACAAAGGCGCCGCGCTTGGCGCGCAGTGTCTCACTGGACGCTGTCGGACATTCAAACTTCGCGCCTTTGACCGCCCGTTCGATCGAGCGGCGCGCGGTCGTGCGCAGGATGTCCCGTTCCGGCGGCGAGAGGAAGTGTTCGGAGAGCAGCGCGCGCGCGCCGGGTCTGGCGTGCGTTGTGTCGTCGGAATCATCCGGCACGTATAGGCGCTCTCGATTCTCCATGGACCGCGCCACTGACGAGGACTGGTACATCACCGCCGACAGATACCCGACGATGTACCCCGTGCGTTCGCCGGTCACATCGGCCGAATTGCAGCGGTTGATCACCCGCGCACGGTCGGCGCCCATCGCCCGCGCGGCGATCATTGCCGCGGTCATCGGCCCGCCGCCGCACGCCTCAAAAGCCCCCGAGGCATACTGATCGTAAAAGTCGGGGGGGAAGAATTCTTCGACCGCCGCCGCCGCGGTGTCATCGAGACGGCGTGTGACGTCGTACGGATGCCCGTGCGCCAGATCCGAGGACGCAACGATCAGCGTGCGGTCCAGCGTCGCCAGTCGGGCGAGGTGCTCGCCGAGCTTCTTGGCGGTCTGATACTCCTGATCGCCCATCACCACGGGCACCAACGCGAATTGTCCCAACACGATTTGCAGAAAGGGGAGATGCACCTCCAGAGAATGCTCCCAGCCGCCGCCGGTGGCGTCGTGACCCAAATCGGAGAGCGCGATCACCGGATCAAACGCAGTCAACCGTCGGCAGAAATCCAAATCGACGCGGACATCCCCCAACGGCGTGCGGTAGGCGCCACCGGAATAGACCGCCGCCCCACGGAAAAACGCCCGGTGCGACGGGGCAATCACCACGACCGTGTCGAACGCCAATCCCTGAATCTGCTTGTATGCGGCCGCCGCGACCGCGCCGGAATAGGCGTACCCGGCATGCGGGGCGATGATGGCCGCGATGGCGCCATCGACCTCGGCGCGATCGGCCTTGCGAAACAGCTCGGCCAACTGCTTGGTCAGCGCCACCGGATCATCGGGATAGAACCCGTTGTGGGCGGCGGCGAAGTGCGATTGTCGCACCTTTTGCGGATCGGATACGATGGCCATGGGTGATCTCAAGCCGGCAAACTGTACATATATAAGGGATTGGGCCGCCCATCGGGTATCGTCTCTAACCTGTCGCTCCGAGGATGGCCGCGGGCTTGATCCAGCCGGGAATGAGCTTCGCGGGGGCGCCCGTTCACTTCGCTCCCCTCGCATCCGCTTCCCTCGGCTACGCTCGGGACAAGCGGGACACGCAGGACCGGCGGCGGGCCGTACCCGGCCTTGGTCCCAACGGAATGTGTGGGGCGGGCCCCTATGGCCGTCCGATCTCGATACCTCTATATTGTCAGGTCGTGACCATCGACTTCACCGGCAAAACCGTCCTGATCACGGGCGCATCACGCGGCATCGGCCGTGCCGCGGCGATCCTATTCGCCGAACACGGCGCCCACATCGCCGCCAATTACCATCAGAACGAGCAAGCCGCCGATTCACTGTTGGATGACCTGTCGCAATTCGGCGTGACCGCGCGCACCTACCGCGCCGATGTCGCCGACCCCCGGGCGGTCGACCACCTGATCGCGCAGGCGGTCGAAGATTTCGGTCGGCTCGATGTCCTGGTCAACAACGCCGGCATCTGGACCGAAGCGCCGCTCGCCTCCATGACCGACGTGCAGCTTGAGCAGATGCTGGCGGTCAACCTTAAGAGCATCTTCTATTGCACGCGCGCGGCACTGCCGCATTTGAAACAAACGAAGGGCGCAGTCGTCAATATCTCGTCGACCGCCGGGCAACGCGGCGAGGCGTTGCATTCGCACTACGCCGCCACCAAAGGCGCGGTGATCTCGGCGACCAAATCATGGGCAACCGAACTCGCCCCCGACGGCATCCGTGTCAATTGTGTCGCCCCCGGCTGGGTCGATACCGACATGTCGCATGACGCCCTGACCGAACCCGACGCGGACAAGCATGTGTCATTGATCCCGATGGACCGTCCGGCGCAAGCCGAGGAATTGGCGGGCGCCATTGTCTTTCTCGCATCCGACTGGGCCAGCTTCATCACCGGCGAGATCTTGAATGTCAACGGCGGCGCGGTTCTGTGCGGGTAGAGCCTGACCTGACAAACAGGACAATCAGCAAAAACGCAGACTGAGAAGGATTGGCCTCAGGCACACCAGGAACCCAGAAGCGGCACCAGAACAATTAGACGCTTGACTGGACACATATCGGGATATATATTCTATATTCTATTGCATAACACATTGTAGTGCAATGTATTAGACTGGACATCGCGGTTGACATTAATGCGTCAATTTACACGAACACATCCTTGGATAACCTTCCAGATCGATCTTCGAAAAGCACGCCCTTCTCTGTGGATGAGATTAGGGGAAGCGTCTTCAAAGTGCGAGCATTTGGCTGGCGTTCCGCTTCGAGTTAGCACAGCAAGTGACCTGCATCGTCTCTATCTGGCGCGGGGTGCCCAAGCGACGACAGCGATAGAAGGTAATCCACTCACGGTCGATGAGGTGAGGCGACATCTGGAGGGTCAACTAAATCTCCCGCCTTCGCAAAGCTATCTCACCACGGAAATCGATAACGTAGTCGCGGCGTGTAACTTCATCGAGAAACGGTTGCGTGACGGTGAAGTGGAATTGACAAAGGAGAGAATTTGCCAGCTCAATGCATTGGTTCTCGAGGGATTGCCGTTAGGCGACTCTGTTACGCCGGGCCGAATTCGACAGCATTCGGTCGTCGTCGGAGATGTTTACCGAGGCGCCCCAGCCGAGGATTGCGAATTCCTCCTCGAGCGGCTCTGTGAATGGCTCTTGGGGGCAGATTTCACCCCACCCTCAGGAGCCGAGATCGTTTACGGAATTGTGCGAGCGGTAATATCTCACCTGTACATGGCATGGATACATCCTTTTGGTGATGGTAATGGCAGGACGGCGCGCTTGATCGAGTTCCAAGTGTTGCTGGGTGCAGGTGTCCCAACTCCCGCGGCACATCTCCTGAGCAATCACTATAACCAAACGCGGAGCGAGTACTATCGGCAGCTTGACGTTGCCAGTAGGTCGGGTGGTGATCTTCTCCCATTTCTTGAATACGCAGTCTCTGGATTCGTCGACGGACTCAGAGAGCAGATCAAAAGGATTCGGTACCAGCAATGGGATGTGACTTGGGAAAACTACGTCCACGGTCTTTTCCGCGACAAGAAATCCGCCCTACAAACTCGCCGTAAGTGGTTGGCCCTTGATTTGGGAGACACGGGAAAGCCGGTTTCATACGGTGAAATCCGGGAGCTTACTCCGCGGCTGGCGCGTGAATACAAGGGCGCATCCGACAAAACACTTCAACGCGATATCGCCGCACTGGAGAAATTAGAGTTGGTCGAACGCGGGCCAGAAGGGGCTCGGGCAAAACGTGAAATCATCCTCGCATTCCTTCCTTGGCGTAGGCCCGATCCTCCTCATCGCAGCGACACTTCACCATAACAACATGTAAACTCTGTTTCCCTCCCTAAAGATGGAGATGGCAACCCCATGACTCTCAATCAGGTGATGTCCGAACTGAAAAAGCGCGGCACTGCGCAAAACGTGAAGATTTACAAACGTCACGGCGCCGGCGACAACCTCTTCGGTGTCAGCTTCGCGCATTTGGGCGAGCTCAAAAAGAAGATCAAAATCGACCACGAACTCGGTGTGCAGCTCTGGGAAACCGGCAACTCCGACGCGCAATCGCTGGCGACCATGATCATCGACCCGGCGCAACTCAAACCCGCACAGGCCGACAAATGGATCGCCGGCATCAGCTACTACCTGCTCTCCGATCTGCTCTCCGCTGTCATTGCCCGCGCGCCATTCGCCCGCGCCACAATGGACAAATGGATGCAGTCGAAGAAGGAGTTCGTGCGCGCCTGCGGCTACAACATCTTGGGCGGGCTGCTTCGAGACGGCGTCGACATCTCTGATGCCGACTGCGAGAAGTACCTCAAGACTATCGAGAAGGAAATTCACTCATCGCCCAACCGCGCCCGCCACAGCATGAACGGCGCGCTGATGGGAATCGGCATCTACCGCTCCCAGCTCACACAGAAGGCACTCGCCGCCGCCGGACGCATCGGCAAAGTCAAAGTCGACCACGGCGAAACCGGCTGCAAAACCCCCGACGCGGTCCCGTATATCCAAAAGGCGCTGGGACGTAACAAGTAGGGGCGCCCACACGTTGCGCAGAGGGAATACGATTCATCGCGCCCTGCCAATCCGTCCCTGCAATGGAGGTCAGGTCCCCCGCGTACCCGCACTCGCGTCGCGCGCCAGAAATCCGGCGTATAAAGCCAGTTTAGGAAGACATATGATTGCGCGAGCAATGACCCTCTATTATGAGAGGGTGAGCCTTCGTCACCGGTCGGATTCGACGCCGACATCTCCGACGTAAGCCCGTCGGAACTTGTCTTAGACGACGGTGAGGCTCACATCTCCCCACGCCGCAGCCCGTTGGGCCGGGCTGCGGTGCGTTGCTTGTAGCAACGCTATGTGCGAGTCCGCAAAATTTCCAATCAGTTTCTGTGCAGGCCGGGCATCCCCGCCCGGCCCTCCCGCATCGTGAGAAAAGCAGATTCTTCGTCGTCTCCCGCCGTCGGCGGGAGAACTCCTCAGAATGACATTCGCATGAATTACACTCGCGAACTACGGAATGTCACTCTGAGGACTGATGCCGTCCCGCCGAAGGCGGAACAGGCGAAGGACGAAGAGTCTGCTTTTGTCACTATCGATCGCGAGCATTCCAACTGCAGGTCACGACCGCAGAAGTCCTGACATACAAGCGGTTGCACTCCGCGCATAAAAAAACCCCCCGTCTCACAACGGGGGGTCTTGAGTGACAGAGTCAGTACGATGCCTGGGTCACGCGGCGCCCTGCCACGCGGGCAGCGACCGCATCTGCTGATCGACCGCGGTCTCCGCCTGTGTGCGCGCCCAGTTCTCCAGGCTCATCATGTACTGAATCATCCCCTCCCGGATTTCATCCCGGGGTTTGAGGTCACCGGCCGGTGTGGTGCAGTAGAGGCAATAGCGGCTGGCGGCGTCGCCGTTGGCATGTTGTGACACCTGCGACATCGGCATCCCGCACGCCTCGCACCGTTGGCTGGCGTTCATTACGGCCTCCTTGAGGGACGCATCTATGGTTAAACCCCACGCCGGGTTCCACACACCAGCGCGGGGCGGTTGAAGAGAGTTGGTCAGAAGCTGTGTCATCGCCATTCGTTGTGGATAATTTACATCTATTGTACTTTTTCGGCCAACACGCAGTTTGAATCAAATCGCAATTCCGGGACCTACCTCCACATCCAGCGAACTTATCTGATTGATTACCAACATACTACGCCATAGCGAAAAGCGGCCCCCGGATCGTTTTCCGAAGGCCGCCCCCTCTGTCATGCTTGATCGCCTCTGGCGATGCCGGACTCCCCGCCCTCAAACCGAGCTTTCCGCTCCCTTGTTTGACAGACGACGCTGCATGTCACGCCGGAAAAACTGGCCGAATGTCAGCGCCAGCAATGTGATCGGCGGGACCACAGCCCAAAACGCGGTCCAAAACTGCATTACGACACCCCCCCTGTGTTACTCTTTCCCTGCTGTCTGACGAGCACAAGCCGCTTATTGACAACTGCTTGGCTGAGCGACATGATCGGTCGCATTCATACTCTCGCGCAACTTTATGGGCGTTTTGACTTTCGGAGACTTACCAATCGCCCCAGCAGTAGATTTAATGGTGCTCGCACCGACCCGCAAGAGAAAAAGTGATGTTCGGGGCGACTTTTTTTCAGAAGGGCAGACTGGATGGATTTGGGGGGGCGCGATGAACACGCACGATGAAACGGGTCGGCCCAAGGGCTGACCCGCACGGAAGGAGCTGACCGTCGATGTGTCCTCAGTGAAACGGACAGTGCCTGGCTGACCCGCGCGGAAAGAGCTGACCTCAACAGAATGATTCAGCGTGTGCCGGTCAGGCCTTGGGCTGACCGGGGCACCATGATATTGCACGCCGATCAGAGGGTCTTGCGGAGTGCGATGACCGTGAAATCATCTTCGAAATCGGGGCGATCGGAGAACGACAGGACCTCATCGGCGAGCGTCTCGATCAACTCGACCGCGGGACAATCGCGATGGGCACGGACGAAGTCGGCCAGACGGTCATCGCCGAACATGCCGCCGTGCGGATTGACCGCCTCGGTGACGCCGTCGGTGTAGAGCACCAGCAGATCGCCGGGGGACATCGGGTAGTGCTCCTCGATGTGCGTGAAGTCTTCGTGCACGCCGATGACAGTCCCCGTCGAATCGAGCAACTCGACAGAACCATCGGTGCGCGCCAGAATCGATGGGCAGTGCCCGGCGCTGGCATGCACCAGCGTATGCGCCGATCGTTCGCCCGGCTGCAGGGCGACGATCGCCATCGACACGAAGTGCGAGACAGGGATGTTGCGGCACAGCCAGTGGTTGAGTCGCGATAACAATTTCGCCGGCGACTCGATATCGGCGGCGAGAATGCGCAAGGCGCCCTGCAGATTCGACATCACCAACCCGGCGGGCAGTCCCTTGCCCATCGTGTCGGCGATCACCACACGCGCCGGTCCGCCGTTGGCCGGAGCGAGAATGTCGTAATAATCGCCGCCGACCACATGCGCCGCCAGCGACTTGACCGCCAACTCGTACCCGTCGATCTGCTCGACTTCCTGCGGCAGCAGCGCGCGGTGAATGCGGCTGGCCAGGTAGAGTTCCTCCTCCAGCCGGTTGCGCTCGTCGGGACTGAGGCAATCCAGACAAATCTGACGGATCGGCTGCACTTCGAGGCGGTGCATCTCGACGGTGCCGTCGCAGGCCGCGCAGTTGCCGAAGCTGCCCCTCTCCATACGGGCCAGGGCGTCTTTGATCTCCGTCATCAACTCGCGGACCTTCTGCGTCTCGGCTGCCCCCGGACGTGCGCCGTCTTCGAGCCATTCCGACAGCGACTCTTCGCGTTCCAACAGCAGCGACCGAAAATGTTCAAGGTCGGCAACGTTCATCATCTCACCTGCCCGGTCGTGTTTCCCTGCCTTCTGCTACGGAGTCGCTGCGAGAGAGTTGCAAGGTTGGCGGTGGATCATGCGCTCACGATCTGGGCAACGTACACGGTGGGCTGAGCCGAACCCACTTCAGCACGGACGGTTGACGTGTCGCGCCCGCAGCCGCTTGATCCGGTGCCCGTGCAGGGTCACCAGATCCAGTTGCACGCCCGCCAGTTCGATCCGGTCGCCCCGGTGCGGAACCCGGTCGAGTGTCGTGACAAACAACCCGCCGAGCGTGTCGCCGCGGTCGGTCGGCAACGCGCAGCCGAAATGCTCATTGAAATCGATCACCGCCGTTTCGGCGGCGACCAGCGCGGTGCCGTCGTCGAGCCGCCGATAACTCTCCGGCTCGGCGTCGTACTCATCCTGAATGTCGCCGACGATCTCCTCGACGACGTCTTCGAGCGTGATCAATCCCGCAGTGCCGCCGAATTCGTCGAGCACGATCGCAATGTGCCGTCGTTCCGCCTGAAAGATCGCCAGCACCTTCGAGATCGACATCGAATCGGGCACAAACTGCACGGACCGGATCAGATCGTGGAGGATGATCGGGGAACCCTGCGTGAGCAAGTGGATGACATCCTTGGTAAAGAGAACGCCCCTGATTTTGTCGATGGTCTCGGTGTAGACCGGATAGCGCGAGTAGGCCTCCTCGCGAATGAACTGCAGCATTCCCTCGACGGTCATCGCCGTGTCGATGGCGGCGATATCGGTGCGCGGCGTCATCACCTGACGCGCCTTGGTTTCGGAGAAGTCGAGCGTCTGGTGGATCATCTCGTGCTCGACGTCGTCGATGGAACCGTGGAGACTGCCCTCCATGACCAGCAAACGAATCTCCTGATCGGAGACTCTGGTCGGCCGCGTGGCCGGTGACAGGCCGAACAGCCTCGCCACCAGCCGCGCGGTCGCCGACAGCACGATGACAAGCGGATGACCCAGCCGCGAGAGGATCGCAATCGGCCGCGCGGCGAACAAGGCGACGCGCCCGGGGTGTGCCAGCGCGATGTATTTGGGAACCAGTTCGCCGAAGATCAGCGAGGCCAGCGAAATCGCCGCGACGACGATGCCGATGGCGATCTGTTCGGGCCAACGTTGCGCCAACTTCAATGGCCACGCGGCGATGCGCGGTTCCAGCGCCACGACCACGGTCGCGCCGGAGACGACTGAGGCCAGGGTTCCGACCAGGGTGATCCCGACCTGCACCGTCGCCAGAAAACGTTCCGGCTGCTGCTTGAGCTTTTGCAGCGCGCGCCCGGCGATGCCGCTTTTGGCGGCCAGCTCGTTGACGCGCGTCTGACGCACCGCGATCAGGGCCGCCTCGGCCCCGGCGAAGAAACCGTTGCAGAGAATCAGCAGCGCGATCAGCGCCAGTTCACCGCCGATCGTCATCGGAAAAACTCACTTCGACGGCGCGCGCGCCGGAAACCGCTATGGGGCGTTCGACTCGGAGGTTGGCCCGGAGGGTCGTCGTGGCTCATGGTGCCGCCGCAGGTCCCGCACCGGCAGATCGATCCGACGCCGCGCGCCGACCGGTCTTACCGATTTATACGGGGTTTGCTTTAACGAGAATAAACCATCTGCTCCAGACGCGCAATACGCTCCTCGACGGGCGGATGGGTCGAGAAGAGGCGCGAGAACGAGCGTCCGGTCAGCGGACTGACGATGAACATGTGTGCGGTCGCCTGGTTGGCGGCCAGCGGACGGCGGTGTGTGCCCTCATGCAGTTTGCGCAACGCCGACGCCAGCCCCCGGGGATTGCCGCAGATGCGTGCGCCGGAGGCATCGGCGGCGAACTCTCGCGACCGGGAAATCGCCATCTGCACGAACATCGCCGCCAACGGCGCGATGATCGCCATCGCCAGCAGCCCGATGATATTGCCGCCGCTGTTGCGGTCGCGTCCGCCGTAGGCGCCGAACATCGCCCCCCATTGCGCCATATACGCCAGCATCGAGATCGCGCCGGCGATGGTCGCGGCGACGGTCTGTGTCAGGATGTCGCGGTTTTTGATGTGCGCCAACTCGTGCGCGATGACGCCCTCGAGTTCATCGCGTGACAACAGCTTCATGATGCCCTCGGTAAAGGCCACTGCCGCGTGCGCGGGATTGCGTCCGGTCGCAAACGCATTCGGCGATCCGTTGGGGATCACGTAGACGCGCGGCATCGGCAGCCCGGCGCGCTGCGCATTCAACCGGACCAACGCCACCAGCTCAGGCGCCTCGGCCTCGCTGACTGCGCGCGCATGGTACATCGACAAGACGATCTTGTCGGAAAACCAGTACGAGAAAAAGTTCATCACCACCGCAAACAGGAACGCGACGAACATCCCCTGCTGCCCGCCGATCGCGGCGCCAACGATGAGAAACAACACGGTCAGAGTGGTGAGCAGAAACAGTGTCTTCAATCGGTTCATGCGTTCTCTTCCTCCGTGGACGCCTGTATGGCATCGTCCATGCCGCTTCTGATACGTTGGCGTCCGGTACCATTATACGAAAACCGGCATCGGAAGTTGGATCAACCGGAGGAGCCCCTGCGGCGCCGGGAGTGCTATATTCCCCTCATGTCCGATACCGAACGCTACACAGAAACCGAATGGCACACCCGATGCGCCAAGGGATTTTTCAACTTCACCTGGACCCTGTTAGACAAACCGTCAAGGACAGTCGAAGACGACGACACCATGCTCCACGCGGCGCACGCCTCCACTTTCCATTGGGAGAAGATCGGCCATCCGCTCAACTTCGAGCGCGGCCACTGGATCATCTCGCGCGTCAATGCCGTGCTCAAACGCCCCGAAGCGGCGCTCTACCATGCCCAGCGTTGCCTGCAAATCTGCCTCGCCCACGACATCGGCGACTTTGACCTGGCGTTCGCGTACGAAGCGCTGGCGCGCGCGCACTCAGTCGCGGGAGATTTGGATGACGCCCGCCGCTTTCACAAACTCGCCACCGAAGCGGGCAAACGCATCGCCGAGGACGATGACCGCCGGCATTTCGAGAAGGAAGTGGAATCGATCCGGCTGTGAGCGACAGTTCACATTGTGTCCGCCGGGCGTCCTCGCCCGGCGTGTCTTGTCGATGCGCTCAATCCCGCCAGCGGATTGTGGTGATGAACCGGCGAGTTTGAAATTTTATGCTGTTGTTGCCGTAGTCGAAGAAGTACCCGTAATCACCGTCTTCACGAATCTTGCTCGGCAGGGGGAGTTCGGCTGCAAGACTGCCATCCGGGTCCCACACACGAATCGGCCAGTCACTTCCATCCTGTGTCGTGTGTGGATTGCGCGTTGCCACCAAGAGCGACCCGTCGTCAGCCACAAAGTAATCCATTGGGTAGATCCTGCTGGCCGGCCTAAAGATGTTAGTATCCGACCAGATTTGTGTGCCGGCGACTCCCCACATGGAAGGACCATAATCGCTGATGACCGCAATCAAGGGGGGACTATGACCCGACAGCGCGACGTGCCTGGGCCATCCGCCAGTTTTTCTCGTCAGCGTGATCTCACCGACCAATTCTCCCGAGCTGCGATATACGGCAACAATCCCCGGGTCCAGCATTGTCTTACGCGGTCCGGGAAACAGGCGCTTGTAGCCAAGTGTGTCAAATCGACGATCCTCATACACCTCCATCAGCCCGACCGCGATGAACTGTCCGCCGTCGGAGAGTGCCGTGCTGACTTTCGTAAAATGCGCGAGCGAATCCGGTAGCGTGACTCCTCCAATCCGAATGCCATCGAGTGAGAATATCTCCAACTTCTCGGGCGTGCAAAATGCTGATCCATCTCGCGCTTCGATGACGTCGGGGCCCCACGGTCCCCTGATGATCGAGTCGTGATTGTTGATTGCAACATAGAGGTAGGCCGTCTCCCCGAACACTCCGCCGGTCGCAAACGCAGGGGCAGCCTTAAATGGCCTGACCCCGATATTCTCTATCTCGTTCCAGTACGTTTTTCCTGTCGAGTCCAGCAACATGACACGAATGCTGGATTCGTTCTTCTCGTCAAAGGTGCTGTCGCAACCCACTTCGATCGACCACCGTGCACCGGCGGTTTCCCAACGAGTGATCCACTCGCGATTGCACCCCGTCCACCAGTTGCCGTGCGGGAATTTCTCCTTGAGACCCACCAGTTCATACGTACGCGCGTAAACGCCTGCATGAATGGGCATCGCCAGCAGCAGCGTGAAGCCAACCGCCTGGAATACTTTCATATCTCCCTCACTCCGTCACATGCGACGACACGACGACATCCAGGTCGTCGTACTCCACGATCAACGCTTTGGCAGTCCCGAGCATGCCGCCGCCGGAGCCGGCGGCGTATTGCCCGCGCACCCGGATGCCGTCATGCGGACCCAACAACCGATGCGCGTTGGCGTACGACAGCCCGATCGACCGCAGACGTGACAGGGAGTTGGTGAACATCAAACGCCGCTCGGTCGGACTGCCATCGGACCAGCCGGCAGAATCAAACGGCGCCGATCCCAGCACCGGACGGCGCCGTGAGTAGAGCACTTCGGTGATTGCGCCGGTTTCGCTGAAATTGAACACGCCGTAGAGTTTTTGCGGATCGCCGATGCGGGCGCGCGCATCCCGCGCCGCGCCCGAGGTGTCGCGCCCCAGATCGTACCAGAACTGCCGTTCGTCAAAGTCGGGCGCTCCCAGATAATACTCGACCTCCGGACGCGTGAATCCGACAAAGTCGGTCTGTTTGCGCAGTGAGGAGAGCATGCGCCCGCGCTCGGCTGCGCCCGCGCTTTTCCATCGGTCGGGAGAAAACGGGAGCGGGCGGTATTGCAAATACAGCCCCAATCCCGCCATCGCCACCAGCGCCACGGTGGCCGCAATCAACCAGCGCACCAGCCGGCGCGATTGCGGCGGCGGCTCATCCAGCAGCGCGCGCCGTTCGGGAACGAAGTCCGATTCCCAGCGGTCGGAACGATTGAAGATGCGACGTTGCGGACGAGCCACGGCGATGGTCTCCGCGGCGTTATTCACCCTCTCCCGGAGGGAGAGGGTCGGGGTGAGGGAAACATCAGCGGCAATCGATCATTTGTTTTTCTGCAGCAACTCCGCGCGCACCCCCATGATCAGACATCCCAGCGCCCAGATTCCTTCCATGAGAGCGTAGTAGACCGACTTGTCGTAATCGACGAAGGCCATGTGCAGAATTGAGATGATCAGAAGTCCAATCGCCAATCCATACCAGTTCTTTCCCGATGCCAACGGTCACCTCCGTGAGTCCCGGTCGACAGATTCGCCATAATGATCATCGTACACGCCGAATACACGGTACGTTCGAAGTCGGGTGCAAACATTAAAACGGCGTCACGCGCGATGGCGTGACGCCGGTCGACACCCTGAAGAGGAAGCGCTCACACGTCCAGATTGCGCACGTATTTGGCATTTTTCTCGATAAACTCGCGGCGCGGTGCGACTTCATCGCCCATCAGCATGGCAAACACGCGGCTCGCTTCGGCGGCGTCCTCGACGGAGACTTGCAGCAGCGTGCGCGTCTCCGGATCCATCGTCGTCTTCCAGAGCTGCACGGGGTTCATTTCGCCCAATCCCTTGTAGCGCTGGAGCGCGACGCCGGTTCGTTTGCCGCCGCCGATTTCGTTGACGAGGCGGTCGCGTTCGTCGTCGGAATACGCATACGCCTCACGGTTACCCTTCTTGACGCGGTACAACGGCGGTTGCGCGATGTAGACGCGTCCCTGCTCGACCAGCGGCTTCATGTGACGGAAGAAGAAAGTCAGGATGAGCGTGCGGATGTGAGAGCCGTCGATGTCGGCATCGGTCATGATGATGATCTTGCCGTAGCGCGACTTGGATTCATCAAAATCGGGGCCGAAGCCGGTGCCCAGCGCGGTGATCATGGTACGGATTTCCTCGTTGGAGAGGACCTTGTCGACGCGCGCCTTTTCGACATTGAGAATCTTGCCTTTCAACGGCAGGATCGCCTGGAAACGGCGGTCGCGTCCCTGCTTGGCGTTGCCGCCCGCCGAATCTCCCTCGACGATGAAGATTTCGCACGATTCCGGGTCGGAGAGCGCGCAGTCGGCCAACTTGCCCGGCAGACCGCCGGAATCGAGCGCCGATTTGCGCCGTGTCAGTTCGCGCGCCTTGCGCGCGGCCTCGCGGCTGCGTCCCGCCGAGATCACCTTCTCGATGATCTTGCGGGCGACCGGCGGATTCTCCTCGAGGTATTCGCCAAAAAACTCGCCGACGATCGATTCGACCGCGCCCTTGACGTCGGAATTGCCGAGCTTCGTCTTGGTCTGGCCCTCGAATTGCGGGTCGGCGACGCGGATCGCCAAAACCGCGGTCAGCCCCTCGCGCGTATCTTCGCCCTGCAGCGTAAAGCCGACGCTCTTGAGATATCCGTTCTTGGCGGCGTAATTGTTGATCGAACGGGTCAGCGCGGCCTTCAGCCCGACCAGGTGCGTGCCGCCTTCGATCGTATGGATGTTGTTGACGAAGGTGAACACGTTTTCCTGATAGCTGTCGTTGTACTGCAGCGCCAAATCCAGTTCGATGCCCTCGCGCGCTTTCTCGATGGCCACGGGCTTTTTGTGAATGGCCGACTTGCCCTCGTTGAGATACTCGACAAAGGCGGAGAGTCCGCCGGTGTAACGGAACTGCTCGCGCTGCCCGTGCGGCTCATCGATCAGATCAATGGCGATCCCTTTGTTGAGGAACGCCAGTTCGCGCAGACGCGCCGCGAGGACATCGGTGGAGAAGGCCACTTTGGTGAAGACTTCCGCGTCGGGTCTGAATAAGGTGCGCGTGCCGGTCTCCGTCTTGATCGGCCACTTGACCGCAGCGGCGTCGCCGACTTTCTCCATCGGACCGCTCGGCTCGCCGCGTCGGTAGGATTGGCGGTACAGCAAGCCATCGCGCTTGACCTCGACCGTGCAGGTCTCCGAGAGCGCGTTGACCACCGAGACCCCGACTCCGTGCAGGCCGCCGGAGACCTTGTAGGTGTGACGGTCGAACTTTCCGCCGGCGTGCAGGACCGTCATCACGACTTCCAGGGCCGGCTTGTTTTGTGTCGGGTGGATGTCGACGGGAATGCCGCGTCCGTTGTCGGTGACCTCGACGAACTCATCGGGCTTGAGTATGACGGTGATCTGATCGCAGAATCCCGCCATCGCCTCGTCGATCGAGTTGTCGACGACCTCGTGGACCAGGTGGTGCAACCCGCGCGGGCCGATGTCGCCGATGTACATCGCCGGACGACGGCGCACCGCTTCCAGACCCTTGAGCACCTGAATGTCTTTGGCGCCGTAGCCGCCCTTGGACGACGATTGGGCGGGCACTTCTTCCAACACTTCCGTCATGAATGTCTCCTCGCGATGCGAGTTTCAGACAAGCGGAGCGAAGCGTGTTGACGGTTCTCCAGTCCCCTTACGAGGGCCCGAGGAACATGATATCCCTGATGATCGCTTCCCCTGCCGGTCGATCCGTGGTACTGCCCCCATCGGAACTCAGCGCCTCATTGAGTTTGGCAATGAGCGCTTCCTTGTGATACAACAACTCGTGCCGCCATGTGCCCGAGTCGACCGACACAAAAACACGTCCCGCGTCGGTCCTGGTCACCTGCGTGTGCGCGGCGATTTCCGCGCCGACAACCTCCGGCCAAATCTGCTCGGCCGTCGCTTCCCTGACCCGCCGCGCTACACCGCGCACGGCGAGTTGGCGCTTGAGAATGTCTCCGATCGCGGTCGGTTTGCTCACTTGTCCCGAGCATGGTCGAGGGATGGCGGGTCGAAGTTGTCTGACGGTGCGCTTGGACCCGCGGTGACCCCCGGCCGCGCTGTCTAAGTGTATAGTCTACAAAGGAGTTAGAAGGGCGGCAAGGACAATCTTGCTACGGATGCGGCCGCAACGCATAGTGCAACAATGCGTTACGAGGGCAGGCCAACGCGCGTGACCTCAATCGGCCAGCCGCAGCGGCATCACCAGACAGAGGTGCTCTTTCTTGCGCTGGTCATCGGCGGCGTGAATCAGACCAGCAGACACCGAGGTGGCGAGTTCAAAGACAACGTCACCGGGCCCGACCGATTTGAGGATATCGAGGATGTAAACGGCGTTGTAACCGATTTCCAGATCGTCCTTGTCGTACTGGCACGGCACCGTCTCGCGCGCTTCGCCGCCGACATCCTGATTGGTCGCCGACAGCTCGATCGCGCCCTGCGACACCGAAAACTTCACCTGATGCGTCAGGGAATTGGAGAGCACGGCGACGCGTTTGACCGCCTGCGCCAGAGTCTCGCTGTCGACCGTCAGGAACTTGTCGTTGTCCTTGGGGATGACCTGTTGGTATTTCGGATACGGTCCCTCGATCAGTCGCGATGTGATCACCGTGTTGTCGATGGAGAAGACGACCGTCTTTTCTCCGAGTTGAATTCTGACATCGCTCTCCGACTCACCGACCACCTTCAGCACCAGACCCAGCGCCTTGGGGGGGATGATGAGCTCGCGATTGATCCCCGACAAATAGTTGGCCGGGAGCATGACACGCGCCAAACGGTGCCCGTCGGTGGCCACGACATAGACTCCCTCGCCGTTGGAGTGCCAGAGGATGCCGTTGAGCGCCGGACGCGTATCATCGGTCGAGGCGGCATAGGCGGTCTTCTGCACAACCATGCGCAACTGGTCGGCGGGTATCGTAATCGGCGTTGTGTCAGGCAGTGCCGGCAAACGCGGAAACTCTTCGGGCGACATGCCGCTGAGCTTGTAGACCCCCCGTCCCGCCTTGATCTCCATGCGGTGATTGGTCACGGAGATGTTGACACTCTCGTCTGTCAACTCACGTACGATCTCGGCGAGCATGCGCGCGGGGACTGTCGTGCTTCCCGGCTTGGCGACCTGTGCCGGAATCGAACAGGCAATCGACAAATCCAGATCGGTCGCCGACAAAGCCAGCGCATCGTTATCCGCTTTCAGAAGAATGTTTCCCAGCACCGGCAGAGTTGTCCGCGCGGACACGACAGTGAGTATGGTCTGCAGACGGGAGGACAGCTCGTGGCATTGGACAGAGAGCTTCATCGTGTGTTTCTCCTTGAGCCGGTCGGTGCCGGATTGTCAACAGCGTTGCTTTTATTACAGAAGTAAAATCTTAAAGACACAATACTCATAATCGTGTTGATGATGGTGGATTAAGGCGCTTTACTCGTGTAAACAAGAGATCAGACATCGGTTATGGAATACTCGCGATGTGGACGCTTTCCGGATACTGTCCCGCGCTGTGCACATCAGGTGTTGGCACTGCGATTGTAAACGTCGACCGGCAAAACAGTCAACACGATTCTACCCATACCGTCCACATCAGGCCGCCTCGCGGTGCAAATCAGTAATGGTCTCATCGACCTGGCAGCGAAAGTCGCCATTAATGTCCATCGTGTCCCGCACCAGTTTGACCGCATGGATGACCGTCGAGTGATCCCGGCCGCCCAATGCTCGTCCGATGGCTTTCAGCGACATACCGGTCAGGGTGCGGGCCAGATACATGACCACCTGCCGGGCGATGGCAACCTCCTGCGTACGGCGCTTGGACACCAGAAGCGATTCGGGGACATTGAAACGGTGTGCTACCGCTGCCCGGATCCGTTCGATGGTCAACAGCTTGCGGGCCGGCGGCATGGAGTCCTTCAGCAGCCGCCGCGCGACATCGAGTGTGACCGGCTGTTTCTGTAAAGATCCATATGCCACGACACGGACAAGCGCACCCTCGAGCTGACGGATGCTCGCGGAGGCGTTCTGGGCGATGTACTCCAGAACATCATGACTGGGTGCGGGTGTATCGGCGTCGATCTTCTTGCGCAGGATCGCCAGGCGCGTCTCGTAGTCGGGCATCCCGATATCTGCGGTCAGGCCCCATTGAAAACGCGACAGGAGGCGTTCTTCCAGCCCCGCAATGGCATGCGGCGGACGGTCGGCGGTGAGCACGAGCTGCTTGCCGTTTTGGTGGAGCGTGTTGAACGTGTGGAAAAACTGCTCCTGCGTCGACTCTTTCCCGGCCAGAAACTGGATGTCGTCGATCAGGAGCACGTCGACCGAACGGTAATAGGTCGCAAACTCCGCGGCGCGCTTCTGCGCCAACGAGTTGATGAAATCGTTGACGAAGGTCTCGGAGGCGGCATAGAGCACGCGCGAGCGCCGTCCTTTCTCGTTGAGCGCGTTGCCGATGGCGTGCGCCAGGTGCGTCTTGCCCATCCCGACCGGCCCATAGATGAACAGCGGGTTGTACTTGGTGCGCCCGGGGTTGTCAGCCACCGCCCGGGATGCGGCGTGCGCCAGGCGGTTCGATTCGCCGACCACGAAATTATCGAAAGTGAAGTCGGGATTCAATTGCGCCCGGGCGCGTCCTTCGCTGGGATCGCGCACGAGGACCGCCCGCCACGACGGGGCCGGCATGTCCGGCCGGCCGGGATCATCATCGTCCGAAGTCGAGGATTCTCGCTCCGGCAACGGCGGCGGGAGAAACTCAAGGCCGTTGCCGTTTGCGGCGACCGTCAATGTGGTCTTGATGGTTCGTCCGGTGACCGCCTGGAGCGCCTCGTCGATTAGGGCGAGATAGCGGTCCTTAATCCAGCCGGCGACAAAGCGGTTCGGCACACAAACGGTAGCGGCATGGTCGTCGACTTGTGTCAGTCGTACCGGCTTCAACCACGTGTAGAAGATCTGTCGCGGAAGTCTCTCTTCGATGTAGGTCAAACACCCATTCCAGATGTCCGTCTGCTGCTGTGGATCGTTCATTGATTCGGATTCCCCCAATACTCGGTTTCCGCCGGCGACAAGCGCCGGGAATCGGCCGGGTTCTTCATCTGCCCACACGTTGTCCACGCGCCAGCGGAGCAACGATGACGTTGACTGAAAAGCGGATAAGGCGGCGGTAACGACTATTCCGGACGGGTTATTAACACATCATGAAGTACTTCTCAAAACAGGTCCCGTCGTCGAATTCAGAGCGCGAGCAACCCTATTTTCCGCAGCAGACACCTTACCCACACCAAAAGTTAAAGCATTAAGGCACAACAAGTTTACAACCGATAGTGGCACGCGGACGCCCGGCAAGTCAAGGAGATTTGCTTGTGCAGAACCCATGTGCGCTGTAGCGCTTTGATTCCAACATCTTGCAGGCATGATATTCTACTTTAAGCGATCTTCGATGAAATCGGCGCAGGGCCTACGACGCGCGATCATTTTTGCACGATGCATTGTTGCTTTGACGACAGCGTCTTGCGCGAGACATTCAGCGTGTCACTGCGGTGTGCCTTTCGTGGTCGTGCGAACGCGTGCCGATGAACTCCCTTCTATTTATCCCGATCCTGGCGAATCACCCCCGGTTCGGGGTGTATCATCTTGTCGCCATCGCCGATTCATCGACGATGATACGGCGATACTTCTGACTTGAGTCGTGATCGCATGCTGAAAAGATTCGCACGACTGGATATTGGGTTGTGGGACCGTGCGCGCACAAGCGGTGGAACGGGCCCACGGGTTCTGTGCGGCGTCAGCACCGTCGTGCGGGGAGTGTTCGTCGATGCGATCTGGTTCAAGGGCGGGTACTATGCCTATTTGACACTGCTTGACATGCTGCCGCTCGGCGCGGTCGCGCTGGCGCTCACAGCACGTCTGGGATGGCAGCAGTATCTCGTTGATTGGTTGAGTCGGCATCTGAGTCCGACGGCGCCGCGTCTGGCGGGGCGCCTTATTCGTGCCATCGCCGAAGTCGACTTGACCGCGCTGGGATACATCGGCATCGCCGGCAGCATCCTCGCCGGGGTGTTGATCATGGTGCGGCTGGAGCTCGATTTCGATGCAATCTGGGTAGTCCGGCGCCGCCGAAAGATCCCTTTGGGGGCTGGACGGTGGCTGCGCCCGGCGCTGGCCTATCCGCTCATCCTGCTCATCGCCCCGACTGTCATCGCCCTTTCGTTGTTGTCGGGAGCACTGGCCGAGGCGAATTCGCGGGCGCTGATTTCGACGTTGCCGTTGTGGGGCGAATGGGGACGATGGCTCCAGCCCATCCTGGGAGAGCTGCCATCGCTCTTCGGGCTGATCCCCTCGTTGGTGACTTGGGGGCTGTTCGCCGTGTTTTACTATGCCATGCCGACCGGGCCGGTGCAAAAATCGGCGGCGCTCATCGGCGGTGCGGCGGCGGCGCTGATGTGGCGGCTGACGCTCGAACTGTACCTCAACTTCCAATTCGCCGCCGACACCTTTCGCGCGGCGTGGGGTTTTTTGGCGCAGATTCCCCTGTTGCTGTTCTGGCTCTACCTGAGCTGGACGATCTTTTTCATCGGCGCGCAGATCGCCTTTGCCTGGCAGCGTCGCGGCGCCTACATGCCGAAGCATTCCATCGCCGGGCTGTCGCCGGCGTCAATCGAACGCTCAGTGATCGCGCTGCGACAGGCGTTCGTCACGCGCAAAGCCGACGACGGTGTGACGACCGCCCAACTGTCATGGGATCTCGGACTGCCGTGGCAATTAGTCGAGCGGATCACGGAGTTTCTTTACGTCGTCGGCGTGGTCTCGCGCGATGACCGGCATGTTCCATCGCGGTATGCCCCAACAGAAAAACTCGAGCAGCGGTCGGAAGACGATCTGCTGCGACAGTGGCGTGATCACGGCGGGTACGTGCCCTAAAACACCACATGGCCGCGGTCGATGAGCGCCTGGAAGCGGGGATCATCGCGCAGCGGGTCCCAGAAAGGATTCAGGCGCAGATCGTGGAATGACAGAAGCGACGGGATGGAAAGCAACTCGTCCAGAAGGTCGATTGCCCGGTCGTGCTCACCCATCATAGTGTATACTTCCGCCAGGGTCCGCACATAGCCGGAGCCGTCCACCGCGTCCCGTGAGAGGGGCACCAGTTCGGCCGCCCTTTGCGCGGCGGCCAATGCCTCGTCATGGCGTCCCCTCATGCCCAGGGTGTACGCCAGCCGTGCATGTTGTTCGGCATTATCCGGGTATTGGGCGACACGGCGCTGCAACAGCGTGATCGCGGAATCGGCATAGGCCAGCCTGAGCGAATCGCGCTGCTGGTGCATGCCGAGGCGCGCTTGGAACATGTAATACGTGACAGAGTCGGCGCCGTAGGCCCGCATCACGGCATCCATCGTTGCCAGTGCGCGCGCCGAATCGTAGTCGCGCTTCCATTCGCGGATCTGCGCCAAGGAATAATCCAACCGTCCCGGCACCGCCGATGCGGCGCTCCGCAATTCCACTTCGGCTTGCGTCAGATCGCCATCGCCGCCCAGGCGCGCCCAGCCGCGGGCGTCATACCCCATGGCGAATCGGGGCAGCAGCACTACGGTGCGGTCAAACCACCTGGCGGCATCCGCGTATCGGCGCATGAGCAACAGCGTGTATCCGTACTCCATCGCCCAGCGACCGTCGCGCGGGCTGAGTTCGGCGGCGCGGCGGAGGTACTTCTCCGATTCGGTCCACCGCCCCTGGCGGCGGCTAATGGCGCCGATGAGCATACTGGTCCCGGCGGGGTGTGCGTCCTCACCGAGCCGCAGCTCCGCCAGGGCCTGTGCGTAGTCGCGGAATCCCCAGTAATAGTAAAGACCCCGCGCAATGTGTCCTTCTGCCAGATCGGGATCGAGCTGCAGCGCACGATCGCTGTATGCTCTGATGCTGTCGCGCATTTCATGAGAGAGATCCATGCCCCACCAGTAGCGAATCGCGTACGCGTGTGACAACTGCGCGTACGCCAGCGCAAATCCAGAGTCGAGCGCTATAGCGCGCCGCAACAGCTCCCGGGCCAGTCGGTTCGATTGATCCTCGTACGGCTGGTTCAAATAGTCTGTCGCCTGCAGGTACAGATCGTACGCCTCGAGATTCTGTGTCGGGACCGATTCCAGCGCGCGCCGTTCCGGCTCCAGCAATGTGACGTTCAATGCCGCGGCGACCTGGCCGGCGATCTCCGACTGCAGCGCGAAGACCTGTGTCAGCGGTCGCTCGTAGCTGTCGGCCCAGAGGTGTGTGTCGTCTTTGACATGGATGAGCTGCGGCGTGATGCGCACCTGGTCGGTTTCACCGGATCGGTCCCAGCGGATCGTACCTTCGAGGATGTAATCGACACCCAGTTCCTCACCGATGGTTTGCATCGGCTTGGTTGACTTTTTGTATTGAATGGCGCTGGTGCGCGAGATGACGCCCAAACCGTGCAACCGCGCCAGCCGCGCGGTGATTTCCTCGGTGATGCCGTCGGCGAAGTATTCCTGTTCGTCGGACCCGAGATTTTCAAACGGCAGGACCGCGAGCATGATGCGTTCCGGCGCGGTGGCCGCGTCGTCCGTTGTCCGGACCAATCGCGACATCAGCACGGCGGCGGCCGCCAGCAAGACGACGATCGTTGCTCCGGCGACGACGCGGGCCCTTGTCCGGGATGGCGGTCGTGTCGCTGCGTGAATCGTCGAAGCGGTCTTCAGCGCGCGCAGATCGGCGGCGATGTCAGCGGCGGATTGGTAGCGCTCGTCGGGGTGTTTCGCGAGGCATTTGGTGACGATGCGCTGCCAGACGTTGGAGACGTCCGACTTATACCGCGCCAGCGGCTCGGGCGTGGTGCTCGTGATCGCGTAGGTGAGCGCCGCGGTGTGTTCACCGGTGAAAGGGCGCCGCCCGCAGAGCATTTCATAGAGCACGACGCCGAACGACCACAAATCGGTGCGTTGGTCGACCGCGCCGCCCTGCACTTGCTCCGGCGACATGTACGCGGCCGTGCCGACCGTCGATCCGGCCCGGGTGATTTGTTCGCCGCCGCGCCACAGCGCCAGGCCGAAGTCCATGATCTTAACGCGTCCGTCGGCGGTGACCACGACGTTGTCGGACTTGATATCGCGGTGGACGATCCCCGCTTTGTGCGCGGCCGCCAGTCCCTCGGCGAGCTGGATGGCGACATCGAGAATCTGATCGGCTCCGGCTTTCGCCGCGTGTTCCTGCGCGGAACGGCCGTTTACATATTCCATCGCGATGTACGGCTGGCCGTCGTGCGCACTGACATCGAAGACGGTCACGATGTTGGGATGATTGAGCGCCGCCAGGGCGCGCGCCTCGCGTTCGAAACGCGCCCGCGCCTCCGGCTCGATGCTGAAGTGGCGCGGGAGAAATTTCAGCGCGACCTGGCGGTCGAGCTTGGTATCGAGCGCCAGATAGACCTCTCCCATCCCCCCTGCCCCCAGTGTTTCGAGGATGCGGTATTGCGCGACCGTCTGGCCGATCATGGCGTCTGTGTGCCGAGCGATCGATCAGTTGGGTGGGCCAAGTCCGACCAAGTTGCGGAAATCTGTGTTGTTCTGCATGCGCGTGAAGGCCGGATCGGCGGCCAGATACTCTTTGGCGATGACATTCTTCTTCAGCAGCGCCTGGATCTGATCGTTGGCGCGCGCCTGATCGCCGATGGTCGCATAAATGCCGGCGGCGTAGTAGGGGCGTGTGACCTGGTTGGGAGATTTCAGATCGCGTGCATCGAGACCGGCGATGGCGGTCAACGGATCGCTTTCCTGGCCCAGCAGACAGCGCGCCCACAGTGCTCGATAGGCGGGTTCCGCCGAGGTCGGGTCGATGGCCGTGGCGGCCATATCGATCTTGAGCGCGCGCTCAAAGGCACGTTGCGCGTCGCGGTCCTTGCCGTTGGCGCGATACGCCCAACCCAGATTCCAAAAGGCACCGGGAATCTGCGCTCTGTCGGAGGCGCGTTTGAGCAGAACGATCGCCTCGTCGGTTTTTCCCTGCAGAAGGCGCAAATGCCCCAATGCTGCGTCGTAGAGCGGTGTCTCGGGTTTCAGCTTGCGCGCCGTTTCAATTTCGGTTTCGGCCTGTCCGAACCAGGCGACCTGCATATAGAACCAGCCGAGAGTGAAGCGCAGGTGAGGGGCATCGGGATTGGCCTGCAACGCGCGCGCGTAGTCTTTCTCCGCTTGCTTACGTTGCCCGGACCAAAAGGCGATGTGACCAAGCCAGCGGTAGGCGTCGGCGTGATCAGGATCAAGTTTGAGGCATTCGGCAAAAGCGGCGCGCGCCCGTTCATTTTGTCGGTCGACGCTGTAGCAAATGCCCAGCGTGTACCGGGTACCGGCATCGTTGGGTTTGATCCTCACCAACTCACCGGCCGATTCGATGGCTCTGGCTGATCGACCGGTCAGGCGGTAGAGCGTGCTTTGCGCGTGGTACAGGTCGGGCGAACGCGGGTCGATTTGACGTGCCTCATTCAGCAGGCGTTCGGCCTCGGCGATGTACTTCGGATCGATATCGAAGCCCCAGTCGATTTTCTGCAGATTGGTTTCGGCCAGTCCGACCATGGCCTCGGCAAATCGCTTGTCGCGTTCGAGGGCGCGAGTGAATTCCCTTTCGGCGTTCTTGTTGTCTTCGACCGATCGCTTGGCCAGATACTCGCGGGCCTTCAGATAGTATTCGTAGGCGCGAATGTCGGTGGTCGGCGGACGCTCGAGACGCTCGCGTTCGTCATCGGCGAGCTGGACTTTCATGGCCTCGGTGACCGCCGAGGCGATCTCGCTTTGCACGGCGAAGATGTCGGACACCGTGCGATCGAACCGCTGGTTCCACTCCAGCGTGCCGTCGTCGGCGCGCACCAAGCGCGTGTTGACGCGCAACTGGTCGCGCTCGCGTTGAATCGATCCTTCCAGCACGTAGTCGACACCGAGGGTCGTGCCGATGTTTCGGATGTCGAAGTTTTTACCCCGGTAAGGCAGAACATGATGGCGAGAGAGGACGCGCAACCCTTTCAGATTCGAGAGATCGCCGATGATATCCTCAGTCACACCGGCGGCAAAGTAGGCCTCGCTCTCATTGCCGCCGAGATTCTCCAGATACAGGACGGCGATCAACGGCGGGCCGCCCGCCGTATCGGCGGCCATCGAGTCGGCGGCCAATGAGTCGAACGCCGCCAACAGCGCCGAGTCACCCTCCAGAGTCATCGGTGCGTCCTCGTCGGTGCGGTCGACATAGCCCGGCGGCACCAGCAGCGGCGGATGATACGGATCATCGGGATCCCACAATCCACTCGTGGCCGATTCTCCTTCCGAGCGCGGACGCAGAGTCGCGTACCACAGCCCACCGAGGAATACGACGACCAGCGCGGCCACAATTGCGACCATTACCAACGGGCGACGCGGTTTCAGTGGTTCAATCGTCTTGGTCGTGCGCACAGTCCCGACCGGGCCGGTGACATCGGCGGGGGTCTCGTGATGCAGCCCCCGCAGGTCATTGAGCATCTCCTCGACCTGGGCGTAGCGGTCGTCGCGTTTCTTCGCCAGCGCCCTGGCCAGAATTGCATCGATCTCTTCGGAAACCTCGGGGCGGACTTGGCGGAGCGGCTGGTAGTCCTCGTTTAAGATCGAGTAGATGACCACCGCTTCGTGTTCGCCGCGAAACGGCAGCTTCCCGGCGAGCATTTCATAGAGGATGACACCCAGCGACCAGATGTCGCAGCGATGATCGACGCGGTCGCCCTTGGCCTGCTCGGGCGACATGTAGGCCGCCGTGCCCAGAGTCGAGTCGGTCCGGGTCAGGCCGGTGGCGCCGGCTAACTTGGCCAGTCCGAAGTCGACGAGTTTGACGATCCCTTCGGGAGTGATCAGCACGTTGCCGGGCTTGATGTCGCGGTGGACGATCCCCTGGCTGTGCGCTTTGCGTAAACCCGCGGCGACCTGGATCGCGTAGCTGAGTGCTTCGCCGACCGGCAGCGGGCCACGCTTGATCTTCTGGCGCAAGGTGTCGCCCTCGACATACGCCATCGCCATGAACGTCTGGCCGTCGGCTTCGCCGATTTCGTAGACGGTGTTCAGGTTGATGTGGTCGAGCGCCGCCGCGGCCTGTGCCTCGCGGATCAGCCGCGCGCGCTGGTCGGGATCATCGAGGGCGTGGATGGGCAAAAACTTCAGGGCGACCGTGCGTTTGAGAGTGACGTCCTCGGCTTCATAGACCACGCCCATGCCGCCTTCGCCGATCTTGCGGATCACTTTGTAATGAGAAATCGTGCTGCCGATCATCGTCGTGGTCCCGTCTGAGCCGCCGACAGGTTCATGCGGCCCAGCAGAGCGGTAAAAGACGGATTGTCACGCACTGCGTCAAGTCTTGGATCACTCGCCACATGGAGGTGGATCATCCAGACCGAACGCTGGTCGACCGCCCGGGCCAGCCACTCCAGCGCCTGTTCGGTCTCGCCCAGGCCCAGATGGATCATGGAGAAGCTCAGAGGCGAGACAAATCGCCGTGCCGACAGCTCGTGCAGTTCCTCGAGGATCAGGCGCGCCTCTTCATCATTGCCCCATTTGGCGTACGCATGCCCCAATTGGCCGGAGGCCACGCTGCTTGAGCCCAGTGCGGATTTGGCCCGGTGCAGCTCGGCCACGGCCCGCTGGTAGTCACCCAACTGTTCGTAGATCTGACCCAGGAGCATGCGGGCCGGACCGAAGTCGGTCTTCATCTCCAGCACATCGCTCACCAGATTCAGCGCCCGATCGAACTCACGTCGCTCGAACGCCCGCAGAGCATACGCGTTGTTGATGATCAGCGACATCGGTTCCAGCGCGCGCGCGGTCTCACTCTCCTCGAGCGCCGCATCGATGTGTCCCAGCAGCGACAGCAGCAAACCGAGCCGGTTGCGCGCGGTGGCATAGCCGGGGTCCAGCGCAATGGCCCGGCGGAAATCACGCTCGGCCGCCGACCAATCCCAGTCATCCAGGATGTGCACGTGCGCGCGAGACTCGTACGCTTCGGCCGATTCCGAGTCCAATGTCATCGCGCGGGCCGCTGCCTCCCGGGCATACGGGATCGAATCGGCCGGGGACAGAAACTGATAGGAGCATGACAGCAGCCGGCAATCGGCGATGCCGACATGCGCCAGAGTGAAGCGCGGATCCAGCGCAATGGCTTGCTGGTAACAGTCGATCGCGCGTTGCAATCCGTCTTCGGTGCGTCCGCTCCAAAAGTGGCGACCCCGCAGGTACAGACTGTATGCTTCCACATTCGCGGTGGGGCGTCGTACCTGAGGGCGCTTGTCTTCGCCCACCAATCTGACTTTGAGCGTCGAGACAATCGCTCCGGAGATTTCGTCCTGGATGGCGAAGACGTCCTCCATCTCGCGGTCGTAGCGTTCCGCCCAGAGATGGTATCCGTCGGTCACGTTGATCAATTGGGCGGTGACACGCAGGCGTTTTCCGGCCCGTCGCACGCTGCCTTCCAGCACCGTACCGACTCCGAGCTTGCGTCCGATCTCGCGAATATCGAGTTCGCGTCCCTTAAACGCGAACGAGGACGTGCGCGCGGCGACATGCAGTTGCGGAATCTTGGTCAGGGCGTTGATCAATTCCTCGGCCAAACCGTCGGAGAAGTATTCGTTTTCCGGATCGGCGCTCATGTTGGTAAACGGCAGCACCGCAATCGAAGGGGCGTCGCGGTCCGTCTGGCCCGCCGCCACGCCGCCATCGAGTGAGCGTTTCATCTCGCGCAATGCTGCCAGCAGTTCATCGGCAGATCCGTAACGCTCATCCGGTTTCTTCTTCAGCGACCGCCCGATGATATCGCCGATTTGCTGCGGCAGATCGGAGTGCCACTGCGACAACGGCACGAAGTCTTCGTGAATGATTGAATACAGAATGGCGGCGTCATGCTCGCCGGCAAACGCACGCTGGCCCGTCAGCATTTCGTAAAGAACCGATCCGAAAGAGAACAGATCGGAGCGTTGGTCGACCGGCTGTCCCTGCGCCTGCTCCGGCGACATGTAGGCCGCCGTGCCGAGCGTCGAACCGTTGCGCGTGATCTGCGCCTCGGCGCGCGCGTGCGCCAGTCCGAAATCGCAAATCTTCGCGCGTCCGTCGGATGCGACTAAGATGTTCGCGGGCTTTAAGTCGCGGTGGATGATGCCCGCACGGTGAGCGGCCGCCAATCCTTCGGCAATTCCTATCGCCAGACGAATTCTCGCACTGACCGACGGACTCTCTGTGAGGCAATACTCACCGAGCGGCATCCCGTCGATATGTTCCATGACGATGAAGGGCCGTCCGTTGTGCACAGCCACATCGTGGACAACGACAACATTGGGATGCGACAGCGCCGCCTGCGCGCGCCCCTCCCGTTCGAAACGGGCGCGCGCTTCAGCGACTGCACTCAGACTCTCCGGCAGAAACTTCAGCGCGACCTTGCGCTTGAGTTTGGTGTCTTCCGCCAGAAAGACCTCTCCCATGCCGCCGGCGCCGAGTTTGTCAATGATGCGGTATTGTCCGATGGTCTCGCCGCGCATCGACCGACAAAATAGGGATTCTGAGAGGCAAAAGTACGACCAATCGGAGACGAATCCGGCCCGTGCCGGACACGGGCGGATGACTCCGTGCCTCGTGGGGTCGGTTGAGTGATGCCGGGGAATCGTGCGCGGCTCGCGGCCGGATGCTACTGCTTTAACTCCAGCATCCGATCCAGCGCCAACCGCGCGTCGCGGGCAATCTCGGGCTTGACCGTGATTTCTTTGGAGTGGGAATCGCTGCCGAGTTCATCGAGGCAGTTCGCAAGGTCTTCGAGTGAAGTACGGAACATGTTGACGCACAACGGGCAGTTTTGCCCGGACAGTTCGAAGATCGTCTTGTCGGGATGCTCGTCGGCCAGACGCGAGGTCAAGTTGATCTCGGTGCCGATGGCGATGATCGATCCGGCGGGCTGAGCTTCAACGTACTTTGTGATGAACGCGGTCGATCCCACGGCATCGGCCAGATCGACGACAGCTTCGGTGCATTCGGGGTGTACGACCACTTTGACGCCGGGGTAGTTTTGTCGGACCTGCCGCACATGATCGGGCGTGAAGTTGACATGCACGTGGCAGAATCCCTTCCACAGGATGACTTTTGCGCGACGAAACTGCTCCGGATCAGTCGGGGGATGCAGCGGATCGAACATTACGCGCTGTTCGCGCGGGATACCCAAACGGTTCGCCGTGTTGGTGCCGAGATGTTCATCGGGGAAGAAGAAGACTTTCTCGCCGCGGGCGAATGCCCAGCGAAACGCCGCCTCGGCATTCGACGAGGTGCAGATCAATCCGCCGTTGGCGCCGCAGAACGCCTTCAATGATGCCGCCGAGTTCATGTAGGAAATCGGGATGATCGTCTTCTGGTCGAAGTGCTCGCCGAGCCAATCCCAGGAATCATCGACCTGAATCTCATCGGCCATGTCGGCCATCGGACAGCCGGCGCGCAGGTTCGGCAGGTAGACGCGTTGCACGGGACGGCAGAGGATGCGCGCCGATTCGGCCATAAAGTGCACGCCGCAGAAGACGATGTGTTCGGCCTGCTGCTGTTGCGAGGCGACCTTGGAGAGATAGTAGGAGTCTCCGACAAAGTTGCCGAACGGCACCACTTCCTTGCGCTGGTAATGATGCGTCAGGATCACCAGCCGTTTGTCCCAACGGTCGATCTGGCCGCGGATGCGCGCCCTCAGGACGTCATCCTCCGGATGCGCGGTGACGGCACACGCCGACACCGATGGGTGCTGCTCCTCTGCGTGTTTGACCAACGTGCCCATCAGCTCTATTCCGTCCCTCCCCCTATAATACCCCAATCCGGCTCCCGTCTCAAGATGTCGGCCGTGGCCACCATTCACTGACCGGATCGGCACTCCCCCCATAATGTATCATAACAATCGGCGCCGCTGACAGTTCGCACTGATTGTGATGTTCCAGAAAGAGTTACGGGCGTTCGGTGCGGGTCAGCCCTCGGGCTGACCGCGGGCCATGGGCCTATAGGACTCCGATCAACGTGACCTTTGCCGCTGCGCGACGACCGTCAGCCCAAGGGCTGACCGGCACACGAAACGTGAGCTTTGCCGCTGCGCGACGACCGTCAGCCCAAGGGCTGACCGGCACACGAAACGTGAGCGATGCCGCTGCGCGACGACCGTCAGCCCAAGGGCTGACCGGCACACGAAGAGTTACGAGTGTTGGATTTGATGGCGTCTCTTCCAGTCGGCCAATGCGGCCGCCGTCGCCTCCTGCGCGAGCACCGAGCAATGGATCTTGTGCTCCGGCAGTCCGCCCAATGCCGTGGCGACGTCGCTGTCGGTAATCCGTGCCGCGTCGGCAACTGACTTGTCCTTCAACAACAGTGTCAGCATCGAGGACGAGGCGATCGCGGCGCCGCAGCCAAACGTCTTGAACTTCACCTCGGTGATGCGGTCGCCGTCGATGCGCAACGTCAGCTTGAGCATGTCGCCGCAGTCGGAATTGCGCGCCACACCGATGCACGACGGGTTGTCCATGTCCCCGGCGTTGCGAGGGTTCTGGAAATGGTCGATGACCGTGGCGTTGTAGCCGAAGTTTTCATGATCCATCGACATGCGGGGAAGATACGCAAAGTCGCACCACGGTGGGCGACTCGAAACATGTCGATGATCTGCGGTCGTAGGGGCACGACGCGTCGTGCCTCTACAAACAGAGTCCACACTGTCAGCCAAGGGCGGGTCGGAGACAGGACTTTACTGGATGCACGGATTACACCGATCATCGACCCGTCGGAATACGTAATCGACCATGATAATGACATCGATCATCGTGTGTTCGTCATCGCAATTCAAATCAGCGCGGTCGATGGCGGGGCAGGTCGCATCGGCACGGTATGTCACCGGTCGATCCATCAGGATGTTCAGGAACCCCAAAAGATCAATGAGATTGAGCCGTCCATCGCGGTTGAGATCGCCCTGCGAAGGGCAGTTGCACAACAGGCAATTGGGGAGATAGCCGCAGGTGGAGTACTGTTCGCATGTTGGAGTGACACATGTATTGCCACACGTCACGAATCCGGAGCAAGTCGACGTCACGCACGTTGTGCCACAGGTGGAATGGTCCGGACAGGTGGAATACAGTATACAAGTCCCGCCGTCGCAGGTGAGACCTCCGCCGCAGGTCGCCAGGCATGTTGGCCCTATGCAGGTGACAAAGGAGGGGTCACAGGTAGCGCCGTCACAGGAGACTCCGACGCAGGTCGATATCCAGACGTCGCAAGTGAATTGTGGAGAGCAGGTACTGCCCTCGCACGTCTGTCCATCGCAGGTGGTTCCGCATGTGGTATAGTCTGGACAAGTGGGGAAAAAGCATGTGGGTTCACATGTCGGAATGAGATGGCACGTCGTGCATGTGGTGCTGTGTTCACACGTGACGTGACCGCACGTATACGACCCGTAACAAGTCGGACCCACAGGGCAGCTTGCAGCCGGAGCACAGGTATTCTCCCCGCAGGTTTCGCCAGTGCAGGTCGCGTCGCAAGTGGTGTGCCCGGCGCAGCTGCTGTAGACCGGGCATGTTGCGCTACAAGTTGTGTTGGCTGAACAAGTCGTATGCTGACCGCATGTAGGAAGTGGATCACACGTGGTCGGCGGATCGCAAGTCGGTCCGTCGCAGGTTGGCGCTCCCGCACAGGATACGTAACTTCCGGTACACGTCATTCCTCCGATGCACGTCGACATAATGCATGTCGGCACAAGGCACGTCGGTGATGCGTCGCGTGTTGTGCCTCCGCCACAGGCACAGGCGTCGTAGTAATCGCGCATCCACACGCCGGGAATCGGAGGAAGATCCGTCGATTCACACCGTATAAAGCGCCACGACAAGCAGAGCGAGCCGATCATCGACTGAGTGAATTGCGCACAATTGAATCTGCTGGAGCAGGAATTCCGTTTGCGGTGCATGCCAATGACCAATCCCAATTCAGCCATGGAATCCGGATCGCCTTCGACACAGACCAATTCATATATACACGAAACTGTCGTGTCAGCGATGTCCGTCGCTTCGGGCAATTGGCTGTCTGGAAGCGGTGCAGCCGCGGGGTCCAGTCGTTCGATCGACTGCCGCAAGCTCTGGTCAAACAACGGCGAGGATTGAGGGTCGTCAGCGGAGTGTGCGAGTTGCGTGTCTGCTAACGCGAGTGCCAGTATTGCAAGAGCACTGACGGAGAGCCGGGATTTGAAGTATCGTGCGCGCATGGCTTGGCCTCGAATGCGCCTCTGAAAGCGGGGTGTCTGATACCATCATACTCGATCCCTATGGAGTGTCAAGCGGGAGGATGGGGTTTTGACAGAGCGGCGCAGGTGCCGTGTGAGCGCGTTCATTCTGCAGGGGCGCCGGGTCAGCGCGGTCAGGGCACGGCACGCCGTGCCCCTACGAGAACCTGATATGGATACGAGTAATTACCGCGCGGCCATCAGCAGATCGGCGGCGTTCTTGACCCAGTCGACAAAGGGGCCGGGGTAGACGCCGAAAAGTACTGTGCCGACGGCGGCGATTGTTAAGGCGAGACGCAGCGACCCGGACATATTCAGTCCGCCTTCGGGCTGCTCCAGCGGGAAATACATTCTGCGGATGATGCCGGCGTAGTAGTACAGCGCGATCACCGAAGTCAGAAGCCCGATGATCACCAGCCACATGTATCCGGCGCGGATCGCGGCCAAAAAGACATAATACTTTGCCATAAATCCTGCGGTCGGCGGAATCCCGGTCAACGACAGCAGGAACAAGGCGAAGAGCGCCGCCAGCACCGGCGAACGCCGCGCCAGCGACGTGTAATCGTTGATGTCATCGGAGCCGGTTCGGTCGGAGAAGGCGATCACGCACATGAACGCGCCCATGTTGGCAAACAGATACGCCAGCGCATAAAACGCCATCGACGCGGTCCCCCAACTGTCGAGCGCGACCGCTCCGACCAGGATGTATCCGATCTGCGCGACCGACGAGTACGCCAGCATGCGTTTGATGTTGCTCTGCACGATGGCGGTGACATTGCCGATGATCATTGCCAGCGCCGCCATCACCGCAATCGCATGCAGCCAGAGCGACTGCGAGTACTCCAATCCGACGAAGAACACGCGAATGAACGCGGCCACCGCCGCGGCTTTGGATGCTACCGAGATAAACGCCGTGATCGGTGTCGGCGCGCCCTCGTACACATCGGGCGCCCACATGTGAAACGGCGCCAGCGCCAGTTTGAATCCGAATCCGGCCAACAGAAAGATCAGCGCCAGAAAGACGCCGGGGGGGAAGCCGGCATTCTGTGTGTAGATGTCCTCCAGCGATGTCTTGACCGCGGCCAGTTCGGTCGTGCCGGTCAGTCCATAGAGGAGAGCAACACCGTATAAGAGAATCGCCGATGAAATGCCGCCTAAGATGACATATTTCAGGCCCGCCTCGGCCGAGCGCCTGCTGGTCTTGTGATACGCCGCCAGGACCATCAGCGAAATGCTCGACAGCTCGATGGCGAGATACAACAGCAGGAGTTCGGTCGCCGAGACCATCAACATCATCCCGACCGCCGAGAACAGCAGCATGCCGTAGTATTCGCCGCGGTGCGCGGGGAAGCGTCCGACCGTGTCGATCGACGACACCACGGTCAACACCAACGCCAGCAGCACGACTTCCTTAAACACCACAGCGAGCCGGTCGAAGACCAGCGTACCGCCGAACGCGGCGCCGTCGCCGGTGTACGCCACCCAGGCGGCGGTGATCAGCACGCCGATGATCGTCCAGACCGCGAACGCGCCGGAATTGTTGTCGCCGCCCTTCTTCAAGACGGCGGCAAAAATGATCGCCATGCCCCATAGCAACAGGAACGACTCCGGGAGGATGATGTCCCAGTCGGCGTAGAAGGCGGCGATGTCGAAGCTCATGGGCGGACTGGGTGACTCTGCGGATGGTGAATCGGTTTTGTGTCATTCGGAGCCGCATCCTCCAGAGTGGGACGCAGGCGAACAGTCTGCTGTTGTCTTCCGCGGCGATGACAAACAGATTCTTCGCCGCCTCCCACCTGCGGCGGGAGACTCCCCAAAATGGCAGGGGTGACTTTGCCGGATCCATCAGGCGTGTCATTCTGAGCGAAGCGAAGAAACTGCTTTTGATTCCGAGCGGGTACAACAGCAGATTCTTCGTCGCGTGGCCCGGCCTTCGGCCGGGCAACACTCCTCAGAATGACAGGGGTGATTGTCAGTTCCATTGTGTGCTGAGATCTTCCCATGTCGGGTTCATTGATTCAATCAATTCGACTTTGCGTTTTCGAATCCAGCCCTTGACTTGTTTCTCGCGCGTAATGGCGGCTTGCACGTTGGCGGTTGTCTCAAAGTACACAAGTCGTCCAGTCCGGTATTTGCGTGTGAAATCGCTTCCGTCGCCGTTCCGATGCTCCCATAGGCGTCGATTCAGGTCATTCGTGACACCGACATAGAGTGTGCGCGGCCGGCTGGCCAGAATGTAGACATAGTAGTCCGCCATGACATCAATACGCGATCGACATCGAGTGCACCGAGACGCTCATGTCATTCTGAGCGAAGCGAAGAATCTGCTTTTTTCCGCATGGGGGGACAACAGCAGATTCTTCGTCGTCCCGTCCCGCCTTCGGCGGAACGGAACTCCTCAGAAGGACAGCACTGACTCTTTCGTCGTTGTTCATGTGCGTTTCGAACAAACTGTTCTCACGCCCCGATCAGCCGCACCAGGTTTTCGATCGTGGCCTTGATGTAATCGCTCAGCAGCGACGGGTAAACGCCGATGGCGATCATCAACACGCCTAAGGGAATCACCGCAAAGAGTTCGCGTCCGTTGATTTCGGTCAACTGCTCGCTGTGCCCGGCGATCGGTCCCAAAAACATCTTCTGGATCATGCGCAGGAAGTACACCGCCGTCAACAGCACGCCGATCACGCCGATGGCGACCGTTGTCCTGAAATACGGGAACGCGCCCAGGAATACCATGAACTCACTGACAAACCCCGACAGTCCCGGCAGTCCGAGCGATCCGAGCACGAAGAGAATCATCACGCCGGTGTACACGGGCACCTTCAGCCACATGCCGCCGTAAGCGTCGATCTCACGGTTGTGTGTGCGGTCGTAGATCACGCCGACCAGCATAAACAGCGCCCCGGTGATGAGTCCGTGCGAGACCATCTGGAACATGCAGCCGGAAATCCCGGCGACCGAGCCGACCGCGGCCATGCCCAGCAGGCAGTATCCCATGTGCGAGACCGATGAGTACGCGACCAGTTTCTTCAGATCCTTCTGCGCCATGCAGACGAAGGCGCCATAGATGATGCCGGCGACACCGAGCACGGCCATGGGGAAGGCGAAGTACCTGGTCGCATGGGGGAACATCGGAAACGAGATGCGCAACAGCGCGTACGTTCCCATCTTCAGCAGCACACCGGCCAGAATGACCGAGACCGCGGTCGGCGCCTCGACATGCGCATCGGGGAGCCAGGTGTGAAACGGCAGCGTCGGGATCTTGATCGCAAAGGCGATGAAGAAAAAGACGAAGGCAAACAGTTGGAATCCATGTCCCAACTGCGGCGCGCGCTGAATGTGTTCGAGGATCGACAGCGAATGCGGCATCGAGGTGAAATACAAAGCCAGGATCGCCACCAGCATGAAGACCGAACCGAAGAGCGTGTAGAGGAAAAACTTGATGGCGGCGTATTCTTTGCGCGGTCCGCCCCAGATGCCGATCAGGAAATACATCGGCACCAGCATCACTTCCCAGAACACATAGAACAGGAAGAAATCGAGCGCGCAGAAGACGCCCATCATACCGGCCTCCAACAGCATGAAGAAGGCGAAGTACTCTTTGACGCGTTGGTCGATGTTAAACGAGATGAAGATCGACAGAAACGACAGCAGCGCCGTCAGAAACAGCATCGGCACCGCCAGCCCGTCGACTCCGAGGTGATAGTTGACATTCAGCGCCGGGATCCACGCCGCCTGTTCCTGAAACTGAAAGGCGGCGGTCGTGCTGTCGTAGGCCGACAGCAGCATCAGCGACAGCAGCAGCGGAATCGCAGTGAACAGGACCGATGTCCACCGGATCGCCTTGTGGTTGTCCTTCGGCAACAGCAGGACAGCGACGCTGCCCGCGATGGGAAGGAAGATCATCCACGATAGAATGCCGGACATTGCTTGGTCTCCCGTCGTAACAGTCGCTCACTCACCGCAGCAGCCACATCACCACGAGCGCCGCAAAAATGATGAAGGCATAGTTCTGCATCTGGCCGGTCTGCACATGACGCACCACCAGTCCGAAGCCGCGCGTGACGCGTCCGATGCCGTTGACCGCGCCGTCGACAAACGTCTCGTCGAACCACCGTTGGAAACGGCCCCAGCCCAGCGCGAACGCTCCCGTGCCATTGACCAGACCATCGACGATGTTCTGATCGAACCAAAACCATCCGCGGCACATCGCGTAGTAGGGGCGGATGAACAGGACGTCGTATGCCTCATCGACGTAGTATTTGTTCAACAGAGTCCGATACACGCCCGGCAGCGCCGCGCCGATGCGTTCCGGCGAGAGCGAACGCTTGTAATACATCAGGTACGCCAGTCCGATTCCGGCCAACCCCGCCGAGGTGGCGATCAGCGCCAGGTTCAGATGAAACTCGGCGTGGTGCGGATGCCCGTGATAGACGACCGATGAGAAACCGTGCGTGAGCCACGGCAGTCCGATCCATCCCGAGATGACCGATAGCACCGCGAGGAAGACCAGCGGCATCGTCATCGACCGGGGAGATTCGTGCGCGTGATCGAACTTGTGCTGGTCGCGCGGCTTGCCGGTAAACACAAGGAAACAGAGACGGAACATGTAAAAGGCGGTCATGAATGCCACCAACAGCGTCAGCGCGGTGAAGATCGGATGGCCCAGCGTTGCGGCGACGATTTCATCCTTTGACCAGAAACCCGAGAGCGGGAAGATGCCCGCGATCGCAAACGCGGCGATGAAAAAGGTGGTCGCCGTCGTTTTCATTTTGGGGAAGAGTCCGCCCATCTCGCGAATGTCATTGGTGTGCACCGCGTGGATGACCGAACCGGCGGCGAGAAACAGCAGCGCCTTGAAGAAGGCGTGCGTCATCAGGTGGAATGTCCCCGCCGTAAAGCCGCCCAATCCCAGCGCCATGATCATGTAACCGAGTTGCGACACGGTCGAATAGGCGAGCACGCGCTTGATGTCATTTTGCACCAGACCGATGCCGGCGGCCATGACCGAGGTGATGATGCCGATCCAGGCGACCAGCATCGCCGCCGATTCGGCCGCCATGAAAATGGTCATCGAACGCGCGACCAGATAAACACCGGCGACCACCATCGTCGCGGCATGGATCAGCGCCGAGACCGGGGTCGGGCCCTCCATCGCATCCGGAAGCCAGACATGCAACGGCACCTGGGCTGACTTGCCGATTGCGCCCATGAACAAAAACACCGCGGCCGCGGCCAGGTACCCACCGCCGAGTGTGCCCGATTCCACCGCTCCGAAGACGCCGTCGAACGCCAGCGTGCCGCACGCGGTGTACAGCATCAACAGGCCGACTATGAATCCCAGATCGCCCAGACGGGTCGTGATGAACGCCTTCTTTCCGGCGTCGGCGGCGGACTGTTTTTCGAAGTAATAGCCGATGAGCAGATATGAGGCCAGACCGACCAGTTCCCAACTGACGAACATCAGAAAAAAATTGTCGGCCAGTACCAGTGTGGTCATCGCCATCGTAAACAGCGACAGGAACGCGTAGAATCGCGAGAAACGCGGATCGCCGTGCATGTAACCCAGCGAATAAATCTGGACCATCAGCGAGACGGTCGTCACCACGATCAGCATCATCGCCGTCAGCCCATCGATCTGAATCCCCAGGGGGATGTTCATCGACGGCCCGAGATTGAGCCATTCGATACTGAAGCGGTGGACCGCCGGGAATGTCCAGATGTCGACGGCGATGATCCACGAATAGACAAAGCCGATGCCGACCGCGGCGATCGACAGCGCCGAGGAGATCGTGCGGTTTCGGTGCGTCACGAACATGATCAGCACCATCGCCAAAAGCGGCAGAAGCGGTATGATCCAGGCGTGGGAGAGCATGATGTTATGTCTGTTTTATGTTTCCCTCACCCCGGCCCTCTCCTACAGGGAGAGGGGGGGCGATCCCTACCACTTCATGATGTTGATCCGGTCCACATCGATTCCGCGATGGTGCTGGTAGATCAGCAGCACGATCGCCAGCGCGACGGTCGCTTCGGCGGCGGCGACCGCGATGGTAAACGCCGCGATCACCTGCCCGGTGATTTCCACCGGTGTGACATACCGCGCGAACGCGACCAGCGTGATATTGACCGCATTGAACATCAATTCAATCGACATGAGCACACCGATTCCGTTGCGGCGCGTCAGCATTCCAAACACGCCGATGCAAAAGACGATCGCCGAGAGCGCGAGGTAGTGACTCAGTCCGATTTCGACATGCATGATCGGTCCTATGCGCCGGTCTGCTCCGCTGATTGATCGTTCGGACGCGGTGTCGCGCCGGGATCGCGCCGCGCGATGATCAACGCGCCGACCAGCGCCGCCAGCAGCAACACCGATACGACTTCAAAGGGCAGCACGAAGGTTGTCAGGAACAACTCGCCCAACTTGTGACCGCCGCCGGACGGCGGTGTGCCGCCGTGGATCGTCAACGGCGTGTTCCACAGTCCATAGAGGATGACCGCCAGCAGTCCCAGCGCAATCGCCAGTCCGGCGGGCACCTGTTCATTGGTGTGAATGATCGATTCGTCGGCGATGCGCGCGGTCAGCATCACCGCGAAGATCATCAGGATCGCAATGGCGCCGACATAGATCAGCACCTGCGCGGCCGCCAAAAACGGCGCTTCCAGCATAACGAACATGCCCGCCACGCCGAAGAGCGCCATGATCAGAAAGATCGCCGAGTGGAAGATGTTCTTCGACGTCACCACAAACAGCGCGCTCGTGATGATCAACAGCGCCAGCGCGAAGAAGACCAGTGTGATCGTATCCATCGGCCGATTAAAACAACACGACGAACAGCCCGGTGATCAGAATGTTGAGGATCGCCAGCGGCAGCAAAAACTTCCAGGCGAATCCCATGAGTTGGTCGACCCGCAGACGCGGATAGGTCCAGCGCATCCACATCAAAACGAACACCCCGGCGAGGGTTTTGATCAGAAACCACATCCACGACGGCAACACGGGGCCGTTCCAGCCGCCGAAGAACAGCGTCGTGCCGATCGCCGCGACCGTGAACATGTTGAGAAACTCCGCGAGGAAGAACATCGCGAACTTCATCCCGGAATACTCGGTGACAAATCCGGCGACCAACTCCGAATCGGCCTCGGGCAGATCGAACGGCGTCCGATTGACTTCGGCGGTGGCGGCGACAAAGTAAATGAGAAAGCCGATCGGCTGACGCCACACATACCACTGATAGAATTTCTCCTGCTGCCCGACGATCTGCACCATCGAGAGCGTCTGGGTCAGCATCACTACGCCGATCACCGCCAGCGCCATCGGCACTTCGTAGGAGACCACCTGCGCGGCCGAGCGGAACCCGCCCAACAGTGAATACTTGTTGTTCGACGACCATCCCGCCATCAGCAATCCGATGACGCCGAATGTTGTGATCGCCAGGATATAAAGGATGCCGATGTTCAAATCGGTGACGACCAGCCCCCGGCCGAAGGGGATGACCGCGTAGACCGCAAAGGCGGCCACAAACGTCACAATCGGCGCCCAAAAATAAATGGCGCGGTCGACATTCGACGGTGTGATGTCTTCTTTCTGGAGCAACTTAACGGCATCGGCTAATGTCTGCAGGATCCCGTGCCAGCCAACGCGCATCGGCCCCACCCGCATCTGGATGTGCGCGGAGACTTTGCGTTCCGCGTACACCAGCCCCAACACCATCACTGAGGCGAAGCCGATCAGGGTCAGCGCCGCGACCACCAACTGCACGAGCGTCACCCAATCCGGTCCCAGTCCGAGCGCTGTCACCAGTGCAGCGATCTGCGCGCCGACGAATCCGATCAACTTGTCGAGTTCCAGCATGGGTCCCGATCAGTCCGCGTTTAGTACCAGCGCAGCAGGCCCTTTCGCCACGCGTAGAGCAGGCCGAACATCAGGATGCCGACAAAGATCACCATTTCGACAAATGCAAAGAGCCCTAGCGACTGGAAGACGAGTGCCCACGGGAACAGAAAGACGATCTCGACATCGAAAATCACGAAGATCAGGCAGAAGATGTAGAAACGCACATTGAACTGAATCCACGCCGGCCCGACCGGCGTCTCACCGCATTCGTAGGTCGACTGCTTGATCGGATTGGGGTTTTTGGGACGGATCAGCTTCGACAATAGGAAGTTAAACAGGACAAACCCGACCCCGAGGACCAGGAAGACGGCGATGGCAGCAAATTCGGACATGTCGCAGAATGTCCCGAAATGACAATCCGCCCGGTCGTCGGGAAGAGGCGACCGGGCGCGGCGGACATTATCGACTTTGAAAGCGCCCTGTCAAGCGATTTCGCCGGTAAGGGCTTGTCTGAGCGCGAGTTGTTGGTCATGCGTACGACCGCGCTTGCCTGTTGGCGGAATGTCAATGGCGGATCATACTGTCCTGTGCAGCAAACCCTACGATCGCTGAAACATCAACATCCGTTGGCGGCGGAGTGGCCCTGGCGGGGCTTTATCCGTCAGGGTTCACATAAGCCACCTTGATGGGCCCACGTCGACTCCATCGAGTTCGCGTACATTCGTATTGATGCGCTTCAGAGTATCGAGCGTTCCTCAGGCAAGCCCTGATGTCGATCCCGTTTGGGGGACCAAAGGCTTGTCCGCCTCCGGCGGATGGTCAGGGTCACGCACCCGATTCAGGGGATTGGACCTATTTCCACGTAGTACGGGAAGTGTTCATAATCATCAAGAATCAGGTCCATTACCTTGCGCGTTGACACATCAATTACGAGGACCGGGCCGGTAGAGTACTGCGTGTTGCCCGCGGCGACGTACGCCTTCTCCCCGTCTGGAGTGAACACCATCTCCTGTGCCGACAAAGGTTTGCCGAAGTTTAGGTATCCAAAAAGTGATATGCTATCCTTGACCATACCAGTGGCAGGATCATGGATATAGACGAACCCGGTGATCAAGGGCCACAAAGCGTCGCCACGATCTGCCCGCCATAGCTCGTGCCCATCCGGCGTGAAGCGCAGATACCCATATGAGGTCAGGATTGGCCGCGACCAGACTACAGTTTCGCTCTGCAGATTGTAGCAAAACACGTAAGCCACACCAGACGACGCGCCCAAACCGTACAATAACGCTTCACCAGGTTTCACTGCCAGTGAACGTACTTGAAATTCTCCTTCTGGGAATGAGTCGGAGAGATCCCACTGTCCCTGTACCCGTCGATTGCGATAATCCCAGGCCATGACCTCCCAGCGATCCACGGATGTCCCGCCAAATCGAAGGATTGTATAGGCCAACCCCAATTCCTCATCCAGCACGGGACGCGTCATCGTCGGTGATTCGTTCAAGGTCAGTGAATCCGAGTGCAGGAGTACAAAACCGGGGTATGAGATGCAGTCGATTCTACGCGGATAGAATGCGAGAATGAGGTTGTCGCCGCCGACAAACACCAGTTGTGAAGCGCAGCCAGGCAGTTCGCCGATGGACAACAGTGAATTCGCATCCAATATATCGGGACAGGTAAATGCCGAGCGCCGCAACAGGTACATTCCATCGGGGGATACCACCGAACGCGTCAAGGAATTGGCAGAGACTCCGCTGCTATCGATGAGTGAGTCCGTCTCAGTCTCTGCAACAAAGATGCGGCCATTGAAAGATCCGTCGCTGATATAGAGCCGATACTTTTGCGGGGCAGGCTCGAGTCCCCGCTCCGATACGCAGGCGAGCCAAAACGCCAGCGCCGCCAATAAAGCGAACGCAGCCCATCGTCCACCTCGCCCTTTCGGTCCCTGAAGGCGGTTCATTTTGCACTCCGATCTGCTTGGCAATCTATCAGCCCCAGATCCCTTGTCGAGTGAATCGCGCGCGAATCTGACAAATCTCTCATCGCCGCAATACCACCGAGTCGACCCGATATTCCCATCATATTGAAATCGCCCCTCGGCCGCAGCGAGCGACACGCACCGGGCAACAGCGCGCCTTCCCCTTGGCTATTGGCACACCGCCGGTCACGTGTCATACTTCTGTGTGCCCCCATCAACACAAGACCTGAAAGATCAACACCCGCTCGCGACCCTCCTCGTGCTCGGGCTCTTCCTGCGCGTCATCGCGTCGGTTTTCTCCGGCGGGTACATGGGCTCCGACGATCATTTTCAGGTGATCGAGATGGCGGCGGAGTGGATGCGCGGCAACAACCCCGGTCTGCCCGGCGGCGAGTTGTTTTATCGCTCACTGTTGTATCCCGGCGCCAACTGGCTCTTAATGAGCGGCCTGCAGCAGATCGGCATCGTGCATCCCGAGACGGTGATGTTCATCATCCGTCTGGTGCACGGACTGTCTTCGCTGTGGACCATCGCGCTCGCGTACCGCCTCGCGAAGTTGCTCGCAGGGGAGCGTGCCGCGTGGAATGCCGGGCTGATTGTTGCCGCGGCATTCATCATGCCGTACGCCTCCGTCCGCAATCTGATCGAAGTCGTTGCGATGCCGTTCTTGCTCTGTGCGCTCTACCAAATCGTGCGGGCCGAGCGCACGCAAGGATCGTCGACCACGCATTGGTTGCTGGCGGGACTGTGCGGCGGGCTGGCATTTGTCATCCGCTGGCAGGTCGGCAGCGCGATGGTCGGCATCGGTCTGTACCTGATGTTCGCTCGACAATGGCGGGGGCTGATTCTCGTTGTTGCAGGTTCGCTTATTCCAGCCGTGTTGCAGGGATTCTGGGATTGGTCATGGCATGGGGTGTTTCTCGGCTCACTGTGGAAGAGTCTCGGGCACAACATCGAACGCTCCCACAACTATGTCGTCGGGCCGTGGTATCGATATGTGCTCTTGCTGTTGGGCGTCTTCATCCCGCCGTTTTCGATCTTATTCGGCGCGGCGATGGTCCGATTCGCGCGGCGTTTGGGAGTCCTCGCGTGGGCGGTCTTCGCATTCATCATTATCCATTCGCTGATCCCCGGCAAGCAGGAGCGCTTCCTGTTGCCCATCTTCGCTGCCGTGGCGGTGATGGGTGTGTGCGGGCTGCATTGGTGGAGCGATGGAGGCAGCGAACGGTTTCGTCGCTGCATCAACTGGGGATGGCGCTGGTACTGGGCGGTCAACCTGCCGCTTTTGATCCTCGCCTGTCTCAACTACAGTCAGAAATCACGGATCGAGTCGCTCACCTATATATATGAGAGAGGTGACGCCACAGCGATCATCGCCGACTACACCGAACGAGCCACCCGTCTGCCGGAATACTACCTCGATGGGGCCCACCGGACCCCACGCCCGATAGTCTACCCGGTTCGGAGCACCGAACAGCTCGATACTTTACGACTGCGGGCACTCGGCATGCTCCCGGAACAGATCTCCGGCATCAACTATGCCGTGATCTTTTCCCGGGGAAACCCTGATGTGCATGTCGAGATGCTCCGGGAGCACTTTGGAGAGGTCGAGATCATCAAGCACATCGAACCAAGCATCGCCGACCGCTTACTGAACCTCTTTAACCCGCGATACAATCACTCAAAAGAGTCGTGGGTGGCCTTGATAACCGCGACGCCGATTTTGGGGCATGCTCCGGACTGACTACAAACAGAATGGCCCGCCGCAGCGGGCCGATAATCTCTGTTATCACGTTGTATTACTGTGCCTTATCATGATACAGCTAAATAAGACGGGCTCAGCACAGCCAAGGGCCCTTCTCCGATCAGACCAACTCCTTCTTGCACAGGTAGAAATCGATCTTCTCGTACTTTCCGCTCAGCCGATCCTGCACGTCGGCCTCGGTCTTGGGTGGGGGCACAATGACTTTGTCGCCCGGTTTCCAGTCAACCGGCAGCGCGACTCCCTTGGTGTCGGCGGTCTGCAGCGCCGTCAGCAGGCGGAGCACCTCATCGACACTGCGCCCGACATTGAGCGGATAGTAGATCAGCGCCCGGACCTTTTTGTTCGGGTCGATTACAAACAGGGTTCGGACCGTCACGGTCTCGGATGCCCCCGGATGGATCATCCCGTATTTCTGGGCGACCGCGGTGTTCAGATCGGCGATCAGCGGATACGGGATCTTCGTCTGCAGGATTCTTTCGAGGTTTTGTGTCCAGGCCAAGTGGGCATGGATCGAGTCGATCGAGATGCCGATCAGCTTGGCGCCGCGTTTCTCGAATTCGTCATAGCGCTTGGCGAACGCGGTCAGTTCGGTCGAGCAGACCGGCGTGAAGTCGGCCGGGTGCGAGAAGAGAATCACCCACTTGTCGCCCTGCCATTCATGAAACTTGACTTCGCCGTGCGTGGTCTGCGCGGTGAAATCGGGGGCCACATCGCCGAGACGGGGGATGAGGCCGTTCTCAGAAACTGCTGTTACACCACTCATGGACATACCACTCCTTGTGATTGGACAGACCTATGGACAGATACGGCAGGAACCTACGGATGCAATATAACCTGTTGTGTCTGATTGCGCAAGGGAGGCGAGTTGCGCTCTTTCCGTGTGTGGGCGTTCTGAAGTGATTGCCATTCGCGCCACGGATGTCGGATTTTTTCGTTTGGCAGATCGGGAGGACACGATGACGACCATGATCGACCGTTTCCGCAATTGGTACGACCACGAGCGCGACTGCAACGCCAAGACGCTCACGATGTTGAACTCTGTTACCGCGAATAAGCGCGCCACACCCGAGTTTCAGCGCGCGCTCAACCTGATGGCACACTTGGTTCTGGCGCGTCGAATGTGGCTGTACCGCCTGGGTCACTGGCCCGGCGAGGAGGGCTGGGATAGTGAGGGGACGAAACTCGAGGATCTCCCCGGCATGGTCGCCGTCACCGAGAAGGCGTGGGTGAAGTACATGTTGGGGCTCGACGACGCTGGTTTGGCCAAGCCCCTGGAATGGAAAGGGAATGACGGCCAATATCGGCGTTGGCCTGTCGAGTTGATCCTGACCCAGGTGTCCGGACATGCGTGGTATCACCGTGGGCAGATTGTCGAGCTGGTCCGCCAGCTCGACGGCGACACGACGAGCACCGACTACATCTTCTGGAACCGACCGGAGATCATTGCGCCGCCCGCCGGCGCACCCGCATCCGGCTCTTGAGCGTTCGGCTCCCGGCCTGTATACTCGTCTATCGCCCGGTGACGGGCGAGAACCAAGGAGGGTTCATGCGAAAGGCAACAATCCTGTCCATGGCGTTTGGTGTTGCGCTTCTGGTGACACAGCCGAGCCACGCGGTCATGATGAAGGGGAAGCTGGCACTCTCGCCCTATGGCGGAGTCGTCATTCCTGTCGGCGATATGGCCGACGCCGACCCCGACAACGACAAGGCCAAGGGCGCGGAGACGGGGTTTAACGCCGGGGGCGCCGCCGAGTTTTTCATCGCCGGGAACCTTGCGGTCGGCGGTCGTGTCAACTACAACCGCTTCGGTGTCGATGAAATGTTCGTGAACCCCGATCCCGGAGTATCCTACGATCTGAACCAGACCGTCATCGACTTTGGCGCCTATCTCAAATGGCTCTTCGCGACAGGCGGAGAGACTCATCCTTATGTTCGCGCCGGCGCCATGATCGGCAAACAGAAACTCTCCGGCGATGCCACGGCCAAAGGTGAGATCGCCGACATCAAGGCGACGGTCGACAACGCGTTAGGCATCGAAGGGGCGATTGGCGTGCTGCACATGTTCTCCGAGCAGGTCGGCGGGTTCATCGAGGGGCAGATCACGCACCTGATGACAGACGACAAAGATGTCGAACTCGAATTCGGCGGCGATACAGATACGGAAAAGGTCCAGGGCGACGCGCAATGGATCACGATCCGGGCCGGGTTGACGATCTTTGTCGGCAAGTAAGGTTCGCGTGTTGCTGCATCGCGCGCGTCAGTTCGGCGTCGCGTAGGAGATTCCTCACCCCTCGCCTCACGCCTGCGGCGTGAGTCTCAGGGCTTCGGAATGGGCGTAATGATCAAAAAGTGTTGCACCATGTCACCTTGGGCAGAGGTGGAGATACCACTGGATGTAGGCGTTGCGGCGGTGTGGCGCGAG